>MDTG01299996.1_pt1 | contig 16559 bp, 18 predicted proteins | sample 811421 | NCBI WGS metagenome assembly MDTG01 (sample SAMN05326645, study PRJNA326480) | marine metagenome | isolation source: seawater | place: Pacific Ocean: South East | collected 2011
CTATGACATCTACAGTGAACGATATTTTGAATATGGCTGTGATGGCAGCTTGTAAAGTCGGTAATTAAAAATTTCTCCAACTTTCGCAGGGCTGTCTTGAGCTAGTTTAGACTTGACAGTTAGCCTTTCATTCGATCCCAGAAGTTTTTAACCTTACCAAAAAAATCATTGCTTTCCGGACTATTGTTTTCACTGAGGTTCTCAAATTCCTTCAAGAGGCTTTTTTGTTCAGAGCTTAGATTTACGGGTGTTTCTATAGCCAGCTCTAGGAATAGATCGCCAGATTGGTTGGACCTAATTGCCGGCATTCCCTTGGCCTTTAAGCGCATTTGTTTGGATGATTGAGAGCCGGCGGGGACTTTAACCCGTGACTTACCACCGTCGATTGTTGGTACCTCGATTTCACCACCAAGCGCAGCTTTCGTCATGCTAACTGGGACGCGGCAAAATAGGTTTGTACCCTCGCGTTCGAAGATGTCGTGATCCTCAACTTCAATAAAGATATAGAGATCACCCGTTGGGCCACCACGCATACCTGCTTCACCTTCGCCAGCAAGACGGATACGCGTTCCCGTTTCAACACCTGCTGGAATGTTAACACCAAGCGAACGTTCTCGTTGTTGAAGACCAGAACCAGAGCAAGTAGCACAAGGGTTTGTGATGATTTGCCCGCGACCAGTACAGGTTGGGCATGTGCGCTCAACAGTAAAGAAGCCTTGTTGTGCGCGGACTTTTCCCATGCCCGAACATGTTGGGCAGGTAGATGGTTCCGCACCACCTTTTGCCCCTGATCCGTTGCATGTGTCACAAGCAACAGAACTTGAAACAGAGATATTTTTTTGGTTTCCCGTAAAGGCTTCTTCCAATGTTATGTTTAGATTGTACCGTAGGTCGGACCCACGTTTTGCTTGCTGACCGCCGCCACCACGACGGTTGCCGCCCATGAAATCACCAAATAAATCGTCAAAAACATCTGAAAACGCAGATCCAAAGTCTGCGCCGCCAGGATGACCATTACCACCGTTCTCAAATGCCGCATGTCCATATCGATCATAGGCAGCTTTTTTATCACCGTCTTTAAGGACGTCGTAGGCCTCGTTAACTTCTTTGAATTGTGCTTCTGCTTTTGGGTTATCTTTGTTACGATCTGGATGTAACTCCATCGCTTTTTTGCGATAGGCTTTCTTTAATTCTTGTTCAGACGCACCTTTTGATACGCCGAGCAGGTCGTAATAATCATGCTTTGCCATGTTTATCGCTTTCGCGTTACGTGAAACCAAGGGCTGGCACCCTCAGCTGCACGTGTAGCTGAGGGTGGTTGGTTAACGGTCACCTTTACCCAGATCTTCGAAATCAGCATCAACGATGTCTTCATCAACACCTTTTGGGCTGTCTTCATCAAAGTACTCACCCTCAGGTCCAACGGGACCAGCTTCGTCCGCTTGCGCTTGATAGATAGCTTCGCCCAGTTTCATTGCTGATTCTTGCAAGTCCTGTGACCTAGCTTGGATAGAAGAGGCATTATCCGTTTCCAGCGTTTCCTTCAGCGCTTTAATAGATAGTTCAATTACCTCAACCGTGGATGGATCAACTTTTTCAGAATGTTCTTCCAGCGATTTTTCTGTACTGTGTATCAGGCTTTCTGCTTGGTTTTTGGCTTCCACCAATTCCTTACGTTCTTTATCTGCTTCAGCGTTATCTTCGGCGTCGCGTACCATTTGTTCAATATCATCGTCCGAAAGACCACCAGAGGCTTGGATCGTGATCCGATGTTCCTTGTTGGTGCCTTTGTCTTTTGCTGACACAGAAACGATACCGTTGGCGTCAATGTCGAATGTTACTTCGATCTGCGGTAAACCACGTGGTGCTGGTGGAATATCTTCCAGATTGAATTGGCCTAAAATTTTGTTATCTGTTGCCATCTCGCGCTCTCCTTGGAATACGCGAATTGTTACAGCGTTCTGATTGTCTTCAGCTGTAGAAAATATCTGTGATTTTTTTGTTGGGATTGTTGTATTACGTTCGATTAAGCGAGTGAATACACCGCCTAAGGTTTCGATGCCCAAAGAGAGTGGCGTCACATCTAATAAAACAACGTCTTTCACATCGCCCTGTAGAACTCCGGCTTGAATTGCTGCGCCAAGAGCAACAACTTCATCCGGGTTCACACCTTTGTGTGGTTCTTTACCAAAGAACTTAGTTACTTCCTCGATCACCATTGGCATACGGGACATACCGCCGACTAGAACAATTTCGTCGATGTCACCCTTGGACAAGCCCGCGTCTTTCAATGCGTCTTGGCATGGCTTCATTGTGCGTTTGATCAAATCAGAAACTAGGCTTTCCAATTTTGCGCGTGTCAATTTCATTACCATATGCAAGGGTGTGCCTGTTTTTGCATCCATTGATATAAACGGTTGATTAATTTCTGTTTGCGCAGAAGAGGATAGTTCGATTTTAGCTTTTTCCGCAGCTTCTTTTAAGCGCTGCAAGGCCATTTTATCTTTTGATAAGTCCACACCATTTTCTTTTTTGAACTCGGCTGCAAGATACTCGACTATGCGCATATCGAAGTCCTCACCACCAAGGGCTGTGTCACCATTTGTGGATTTCACTTCAAATAAACCTTCGTCAATTTCTAGAACGGAAACGTCGAATGTCCCGCCACCAAGATCATAGACAGCAATCGTTTTGCCACCTTCTTTATCAAGCCCATAAGCTAGTGCAGCTGCGGTGGGTTCATTGATAATTCTCAGAACATCAAGACCAGCGATTTTACCAGCGTCTTTGGTTGCTTGGCGCTGGGCATCATTAAAGTAGGCGGGAACTGTTATGACGGCTTCTGATACTGTTTCACCGAGATAGCTTTCCGCTGTTTCTTTCATTTTACCCAAGATAAATGCGGAAACTTGCGATGGGGAGAATTTCTCATCTTTAACTTCGACCCATGCGTCACCATTCCCACCATCTACGATAGAGTAAGGTAAGTTTTTCTGATCTTTTTTAATCACTGGGTCGCTGATTGACCGACCGATTAAACGCTTTACGGCAAACAGAGTGTTTTCTGGATTGGTCACTGCTTGGCGCTTTGCCGCTTGACCAACTAGGCGCTCGTCATCTGTGAAACCAACAATAGATGGGGTAGTTCGTGCACCTTCTGCGTTTTCGACAACTTTTGGCTGCGAACCATCCATGATTGCAACACAGGAGTTTGTTGTACCTAGATCAATACCAATTACTTTAGCCATCAGACTTCCTTTCTTGTGGCGATGTTGAAACGTCTAGCCCGCATTCGGCGCCATTATTTCATCCCATTTGTCGACCCTCGTGACTGAGAGCGGCGTAGCATTGTGGGTATATAGGTTGCAGATCTCATATCTGCAAGCATTAGGACACGGTTTTTTACAGCATTTCTTTTGTTATCCTGGACTTGTTGTTATTCCCTACTAATTCTTGGTCATGACAGATATAAAACCTCTAAATCTGCGCGGTTTTTTGATTTATAAATCTTTTATATCCGCAACAGATCAAAAATTCATTCTGGACAAAGTCCGCGCTGAATTGCCCCAAGCGCCAATGTTCTCGCCGATTACTGCATCTGGTAAGCCGATGTCAGTACAAATGTCATCGTTTGGGCGTTATGGTTGGTATTCGGACAGACATGGGTACCGGTACGAGACAAAGCACCCCAACGGCAATAATTGGCCCGCAATACCCCAGCCTATTTTGGATATTTGGGATGATATTTCTGGCACACACTGCCAGCCAGATTGTTGTTTAATAAATTATTACCAGGAAAAGGCCCGCATGGGTTTGCATCAAGACAGGGATGAACGGGATTTTTCATTTCCTGTAGTATCAATATCTTTTGGAGACGATGCGTTGTTTAGAATTGGAGGGGAGTGTCGCGAAGACAAAACTGAAAGCATTTGGTTGTCGTCTGGTGACGTTGTGGTGATGGGTAACGCAGCGCGTCTTTTCTATCATGGTGTAGACCGTATTCGATATGGAACATCTAATGTTCTTAAAAATGGGGGCCGTGTAAATTTAACGCTGCGTGTGGTTGATTAAAAGTGATTGTTTAACTTCCTAGATTATTATTTTTCCCGTCAAGTAGTAGTTATTTTTCTCTGAATATAATGTGCAAACTAATGCTCACTGTTTATGAAGCTTTTAGGGATAAAGATTTGTCCGCTCGTTGTTACTGACGCGCAAAAAATGCTACCAATTTATAAAAAATGTGACCAACGTAGTGATTTGAGCGTAGTTAAGACTTAAGCACTACGGCATTTGTGTTTGTTAGTTTTAAGGAATACATGAAAAATACTTCAACCCAAAACGTTGTTATTGGTGGCAGTTTACTTTTTAGTGAACTCGTTCTGACTGTCATAATAGCTAGTGTTGTGAAACTGCTAGAACCGCAAATACCCATCTTTCTAATATTGTTATGCCGTTATCTATTTTGTCTCCCATTATTAGTAATTTATGGCCGTATGTCTCTCGGTAGTAAATTTCTTGAGGTTGCGAATGTTCGAGTTCTGTTACTTAGAACTTTTTGTGGATTTTTTGGACTAGTATTTTGGTACCTTGCGATAGCAAAGATTGACATAAGCTTAGCTACAGTTTTGTTGAATACCATGCCGCTCTTTATAACAATATTATCAGCCTTGATAGCACACGAGGGCATAGAAGCTCGCCGCTTATTAGCAGTCATATTTGGTTTTGGCGGTGTACTACTAATTCTTTTGCCCATAACGGCAGATTTTAATTCACTAGGTGCGTTTTATGCTCTGCTAGGCGCACTTTTCGCCGGTCTAATGTTTGTATTTATACGTGTGCTTGGCAAAAGTGATGCATCAATTTCAACTGCTATTTGGTATAACGCTTTTGGTGCATTGGCCTCGGGTACTATTTACTCAATTTCTAATGACTTTCAATTCGTGGACTACGTAAAAATCGAAGCTTTGACACTCTGGCCTGTACTTATTGCAATAGGTGTTATGGCAAGTTTCCAACAATTTTTTCTAGCTGAAAGCCATAGGTATGCAGACGCATCCGCTCTTGCGCCACTTCACTATTTATCGATTCCAATAAGCGTTATTTTTGGAATAATACTGTTTGGGGATGTCATCACTTTGAAATTTATCTTTGGTGCTTTAGTAATTGTTGCATCAAGCTGCTACATTTTTTTTAGTGAACGCTACCATGATACTTAATTCATCCGTTGCACTGCAATAAATTGTACCAAAGTAGAAACCTAAACCTCAGATGATAAGATTATGTTTTTAAAAAAATAAGTTTTTGACTATGCATAATTCGTTTGTCCAACTACGTTGCAAAGTACTCAAGATCTGCTGTTTTTACTCATAAAAATCAGAAAATTTTACCTCATTGGTACGAAGGAACTTATTAATGAATAAAGTGGAAATTTTCGATGTGATCCGCAAATTGGCAATCGAGGCAGGTCAAGCGATCATGGACATTTATGTTTCTGATGATTTCGATGTGAAGGCCAAGTCAGATACAAGCCCAGTCACCATTGCAGACGAAACGGCCGATGGCCTTATTGCTGCTGGTTTGCTTTCAGCATTTCCTCACGAAGCATTGGTCACGGAAGAACAATCGGACACTCATTCCGAAAGGTCCAAAACATTCTTTATTGTCGATCCCTTGGATGGTACGAAAGAGTTTATTCACCGTCGTGGAGATTTTACGGTCAACATAGCTTATGTTGAGGATGGAATGCCGACTATGGGCGTGATTTATGCGCCTGAAAAAAAGCGTTTATTTATAACGGACCCAACGGGTGTTTCATTTGAGGAAATAGGTGATCACAATGTAAGTGTTATTGGTGAGATGAAGCGGATTTCTGTGTCTGTTCCTGACGAGGATGCATTGATCTTAGTGGCGTCTAAATCTCATTTTACAGCTGAGACCAAAGACTATATCGCCAAATATAAGGTGAAAGAGAGCTGTAGTGCGGGCTCTTCGCTTAAGTTCTGCTTAGTTGCTACGGGCGAGGCTGATATCTACCCCCGTACTGGTCGCACAATGGAATGGGACACTGCCGCAGGCCAAGCTATTTTACAAGGTGCGGGAGGTCGTGTTGTTCGTCTTGATAGTCATGAACCGCTTAATTACGGCAAACAGTCCTTTGAGAATCCACACTTTATCGCCTATGCTCCAGGAATTACTCTCAAAAAGGCTTGAAGTATGTCCACGCTGATCATAATTCCAGCACGTTACGCATCCACGCGTTATCCCGGCAAACCGCTCGTAGAGTTGCGTGGAGCTGGCGGTAAATCAAAAAGTCTGATTAATCGCAGTTGGGATGCTGCGATGAAGGTTAAGGGCGTTGAGCGTGTGGTCGTCGCGACGGATGATGAACGTATCAAATACGCTGCTGAAGGTTTTGGTGCTGAGGTTGTTATGACGTCTGAATCCTGTCGCAATGGAACGGAGCGTTGCGCAGATGTAATTTCGCAATTAGTTGAGGAATATGACATTATTGCAAATCTTCAGGGGGATGCGCCGTTGACCCCACCATGGTTTGTGGAAAAACTGATAGATGGATTAAAAGCCTCGCCGGAAGCCCATGTTACTACGCCAATTTTACTCTGTTCGAAAGAGGCATTGGAGAGTTTTAGAGAAGATCGTAAAAATGATCGTGTTGGTGGCACGACTGTGGTGTTTGATAATAATAAACGAGCGTTGTATTTCTCAAAAGAAGTGGTCCCTTACGCGCCTAGTTTGGATGCGAAGGTGTACCATCACGTTGGTGTATATGCTTATCGCCCTGGATCGCTGCGTGATTATTCTGCTTTGCCAGAAGGTTTCCTGGAGCAACAAGAAGGGTTAGAGCAATTGCGTTTTATGGAAAATGGTTTGTATGTGCATTGCATTGAAGTGGAAAATCCTGGCCAAGAGTTTTGGGAATTGAACAATCCTGAAGACGTTCCACGGGTTGAAAAGTTTCTCTTTCAGTTAGGGCTTGAGTAAGCCAGCCGCAGGCCCCAAAGCACCCGGCACGCTATCAAATTTTTGTACATTTTACGAGCGTCTGTCATTTTGTCTGTAGCAAAAAATGGTAGCGTCTTAGAGTATTGATATAGGAATTGAATTTGAGGACGCTGTTACTTTTTCGATTGTAAAATAGATGTATTAAACATCGGTATCGGCATGCAAAACTATATAATTTACAGCTTCAAGAACTGAGGCTATTTTTAAGCTGCCTTTGAGGTTGTTAGTTCTGTCAAAATTGAAAAAAGTGTTGCTGGCTGGCTGTTCGCCCGCAGTGTTTTACAGTTTTCCTCGCTCCGTAAGGTCCGTGAAACCATTGCCAGAGCTTTCAAATGTTCGGGGCTGTCATTTGCGGGTGCCAGCAATGTAAAAATTAGGTCTACTGGCTGGCGATCCATACTGTCAAAGTTGACTGGTTTTTCCAGGCGGAAAAATAAGCCAACGATACGGTCGAGTGTCTCGAAACGTGCGTGTGGGATTGCTACACCTCGGCCAACGCCGGTGGTGCCCAGGTTTTCACGTGATTGCAGAGCGGTAAAAATTTCGTCTGATTTCAGACAATATGAAGCCTCAGCATGATCTGATATGTCTTGAAGGAGACGTTTTTTGCTGGATGCACCCGCAGTATAGCGCACTGCGTTTTGTTCCAAAATTTCGGCCATATCCATTTTATGTCTCAATTCTATTTGCCGGATTATTCCGGGTCTATCCAACCAATGTTACTATCTGACCGTTTGTAGACTACATTTAACCTTTTTGATCCCTCATTTTGGAATACTAATACGGTTTCTCCGGCCGACTCCATTTGCATGGCAGCTGCTCCAACGGATAAGGATTCAATCTTGGTCTGTGTCTCCGCTACGATAATGGGCTGCAAACCATCAGGCTTGCTCATACTTTCCCCAGCGTCTTCTTTTTCGAGCGTATACGACGGTGAGTTAAAGGTTTCAACTGGTGTTGTTCGCTGGAAATGATGATCTTTCAAACGACGCTTGTATCTACGTAGTTGTTTTTCCACCTTTTCTCCGCAAGAATCAAACGCAGCATAAATTTCTGTGGTGTGCGCTTCTGCGTTCACAGTCAAACCAGAAGAGAGATGAACAGATGATTCGCAGACAAATTCGTGCCTATCTCTGGAAAACGTGACGTTTGCCTCAGTAGGCCGCTCTGCGTATTTTGCAACGATTTCACTGAGCTCACGCTTTACATGGGCTTGCAAAGATTCGCCAATGTCGATCTGTTTTCCGCTGATTTGGTAACGCATTTAAACTCCTTTCAAAAGTTGAGTAGCATAGCTCTACTGGATAAAATTCATCCATAGGTTTCCCCAATGCAGTGCGCGCGACGTGCTATTATCAGAACGCGGCAGGGCGGCAGTGCCAATGTTTGGATGTCAAATTAAAAGGGGTGACCATAAGGTAACTATAACTTGAAAATAGGCATTTTGCAACTTTTAAGGCACCAAGTTTAGTGCTTTTAAACTCGTTGATAATTACACTTGGAACTCATTGCCAAGATAAACGCGGCGCACGTCTTTGTTTTTCACTACTTCTTCTGGAGACCCAGACATAAGAACTTCACCACCATAGAGGATATAGGCACGATCGATGATTTCGAGAGTTTCGCGCACGTTATGGTCTGTTATCAGCACACCAATATCACGGCTTTTCAGTTGGGCTACAAGTGTTCGAATATCCCCAACTGCAATGGGATCAACGCCTGCAAAGGGTTCATCTAGTAAGACATAATTCGGATTACCTGCCAAACATCGGGCAATTTCAACTCGGCGACGTTCCCCACCTGACAAGGCCATGGCAGGGCTATTACGCAATTGGGCAACAGAGAATTCCTCCATCAATTGTTCTGTGCGCCTACGCTGATTCGCGCGCGTTGGTTCCCACAGCTCTATAACGCTGGCGATATTCTGTTCGACGGTCATTCCGCGAAAAATACTTGCTTCTTGTGGCAGATATCCTAAACCCAAACGTGCCCGGCGATACATTGGAAGATTGGTCACATCGCGCCCATCAATTGACACACTGCCGGTATCCACTGAAATCATTCCCGCAATGGAATAAAAGCTTGTGGTTTTGCCTGCGCCGTTTGGCCCAAGAAGCGCAACTACCTCGCCTCGGTTCAAATGCATAGAGACATCTGTCAGAACTTTGCGTCTTTTGAAAGCCTTGCTGAGCCCAACGACCGACAAGCCTCCGGGTGCTGTATCATCAAAGTTTGTTCGGCTCATTGATCAGTCTTGGGTAGGAATACTGTTTTCACGTTGCCGGTCATTTTGCCACGGCTAGTTTTTAGATTGAGGTGAAGAATATCGCCAGAGATTGTGTTTATCCCTTGAACCAAAACAACATCTTCACTTAGCTCCAAAGTTCCATCGCTCACTTTGTAAATACCGCTTTGTGCTTCGGCGATTTCAGTACCGTTACTGAACATTACGTTTGTAGTGGCCGTCACGCTTTCAATCGCGCTTTGTTCTGCGTTATATTGCACCGTGATTTTTTTGGCGGAGAGGATTAGCTCGCCTTGTACAACCTTAGCGTCACCCTCAAAGGTTGCAGAATTAGTGTTTTGTTCCACAGTTAGATTATCTGCAGTCACTTCGACGGACTCGCTTCCATCAATTTCAATTGGACTGAGCGCGATGCCTGTATTTTGTGCATATGATGGGCCCATCGCAAGCGCGGCGATAGTCAAAATACTTTGCAAAATGTAATGACGCATGGCCGCTCCCAAATGAATTATCTCTAAGAAGGATTATATATCAGTTTTACGCCTTTGTTAAACACAAGAACTGCATTCTCCATGAGATCCTGATCAAGATTCTGAGTCAGCGTCATCGCACCTGCTTCGATAGACCCAGCTAGGCCCTTTGCTGAAACTGGCCCCTCACTATAAAGATTGCCAGATTCAAAGTAAATCTTAACACTTGTACTTGTCGCAGTATAACCATCAGTCGTTCGCAGTTTCACGCCATCACTAAGAATGGCTGCGTTTGAACGGATATCTAATGTACCCAATCCTGCGGTTGTGCGCATTGTGCGACCGTCTTTAAAATTTATTGTTGTATGCGGTTTTGTGAGTTCAATTTTGGTTGGTTTCGCCCCATTAGGCAGCGCCCATTCGGCCATAATCGAAAAGGCATCACCAGATTTTGTCACACCTGAAAAGTTTGGATTTGTAATTCGTTGCCCCACCGCCAGCTCTGCCAATGGGCCGTCGATCACTTCTGCAAGTTCGCTTAACTTGTTTGTTTTGGATAAAAGAAAGACGCTACCAATCAGAGTTATACCAACAATTGGAAACGCCCATTTCAGAATGTGGATGACGTGGGAATATCGATCGCGTTGTGTGATACCAATTATGGGTTTTTCACTTTTCGTCATGTTAGTGTGCGAAGATATCTGTGTCAGGCCACCCCATTAGGTCAAGTGCACTACGGTGTGGAAGAAATTGAAAACAGGCTTGAGCGATTTCTGATCGCCCTTCACGTGCTAAACGAATGTCTAGTTCTTTTTTCAGACGGTGTAGGTACAAAACATCGGATGCTGCATAGTCAATCTGTGCTTTTGTCAGTTCCTTTGCACCCCAGTCTGAGCTTTGCTGTTGCTTTGAGATATCTAACCCAATCAGTTCTTGCACAAGGTTCTTTAGGCCGTGTCGATCCGTATACGTCCTTACCAGTTTGGATGCGATCTTGGTGCAGTAGACAGGTGATGCCCGTACCTCAAAACGGTTTTCCAAAACGGCAATGTCAAAACGTCCAAAGTGGAATAATTTTAACTGCTTTGGGTTTTCTAAAAGTTTGCAAAGGTTAGGCGCTTTGGTTTGATTCTGGGCTATTTGCACCAGATGAGCGTGCCCATCACCAGCAGACAGTTGTACGACGCATAAGCGATCACGACTAGGAACCAAGCCCATTGTTTCACTGTCAATTGCAACAATTGAACCGAGGTCTAAGTCATCAGGTAAATCGCCTTGGTACACATGGTTGGTCATAGGTGGTCTTTCCTTGAAATGTGGTACGTTAGACTATTGCAACATATACACAAAATTAAATGGATAAAAGACTTGTCGGCCGAGTAATAAGAACGTTTAATGTTACATAATTACAAAAAAATTATTATTTTTGTTACATTATGTTTTACATAAACAATACATACTGTTATTTAGATTTGCGATAGGTTTAAATCAGCAGGAACAAAACGTATGAATGCCTACATCATCGATGCTGTCCGCACGCCAATTGGCCGCTATGGCGGTTCTTTATCTTCCGTAAGGACAGATGATTTAGCCGCACTGCCCATTACTGCCCTGAAGCAGCGGAATATTAATGTCGATTGGTCAAAAGTTGATGACGTGATTCTTGGGGATGCGAACCAAGCAGGTGAAGATAATCGCAACGTGGCCCGCATGGCAACGCTTTTGGCTGGTTTGCCCATCGAAGTTCCAGGAACAACTGTTAATCGCCTTTGTGCATCAGGTATGGACAGTGTCGGAATGGCATCGCGTGGGATCAAAGCAGGGGATTACCGATATGCCATTGCGGGCGGAGTGGAGAGCATGAGCCGCGCACCATTTGTGATGCCCAAAGCCACTAGCGCTTTTACGCGCAGCAATGCGGTCTACGATACGACAATTGGCTGGCGTTTTGTGAACCCTGCCATCAAAAGCCGCTTTGGTATCGACGCGATGCCGCAAACAGCGGACAACGTTGCTGAAGATTTTGACATCAGCCGAGAAGATCAGGATGCTTTTGCCGCGCGATCCCAAGCCAAATGGGAAGCAGCCAATAAAGTGGGCCTTTTCGCGGAAGAAATCATTCCAGTCACAATTCCACAGCGCAATGGTAATGATGTTATTTTTGACACCGATGAGCATCCGCGCCCTGGGGTGACAGTAGAAAAGCTGGGTCAACTCAAAGGCGTGAATGGTCATGACCTATCAGTCACTGCTGGGAATGCTTCTGGCGTGAACGACGGTGCGGGTGCGCTGCTGTTGTGTAACGAAGCGCTTGCGCAAAACCATGAGCCGATTGCTCGCGTGATAGCAATGGCGACGGCTGGAGTGGAACCACGGATCATGGGGATTGGTCCTGTGCCAGCAACACGCAAAGTGCTCGGCTTGGCAGGTCTAACCATCAACCAGATGGATGTGATCGAACTGAATGAGGCATTTGCCAGCCAAGGCCTCGCCACACTCCGGGCGCTGGGCATTCCAGATGATGCTGAACATGTAAACCCAAACGGTGGCGCGATTGCTATCGGTCATCCGCTTGGCATGTCGGGTGCTCGTCTTGTGATGACAGCGGCCTACCATTTGAAACGAACAGGTGGCCGCTATGGTCTTTGCACTATGTGTGTAGGCGTGGGCCAAGGCGCAGCTATTATAATTGAACGCGTGTAAGGGAGACGACAGATGTATGCACAGATGGTTAAGTCCGAAGCGACGCAAGATGATCCAGAAAAATTGGCTGCGTTTCAGGCACGTATTGACGCGGGCGAAAAGATCGAGCCCAAAGAATGGATGCCCGAAGGTTATCGGAAAACGCTAATCCGTCAGATCGGTCAACATGCGCACTCTGAGATTGTTGGACAGCTGCCCGAGGGTAACTGGATTACCCGTGCTCCAACGTTGGAACGCAAAGCAATCTTGCTGGCGAAGGTTCAGGATGAAGCGGGTCATGGCCTGTATTTGTATTGTGCCGCTGAAACCTTAGGTGTGACGCGGGACGAGATGACAGAAATGTTGCTTGATGGGCGGATGAAGTATTCTTCGATTTTCAACTATCCCACGCTTACTTGGGCTGATATGGGCGCGGTTGGTTGGCTTGTCGATGGGGCTGCGATCATGAACCAAGTGCCGTTACAACGGACTTCATTTGGGCCATATTCCCGTGCGATGGTACGGATTTGTAAGGAAGAAAGTTTCCATCAGCGCCAAGGTTTCGACATCATGATGAAGATGTGCAATGGAACCGAAGATCAGAAAAACATGGCGCAAAACGCTTTGAACCGAATGTGGTTCCCTGCGCTGATGATGTTTGGGCCCAGCGATAAGGACAGTGTGCATTCTACGCAGTCCATGTCGTGGAAAATCAAGATGAACACGAATGACGAGTTGCGTCAGAAATTTGTGGATCAGACTGTGCCACAAGCCGAATACCTTGGTTTAACCGTTCCTGATGAGACATTGAAGTGGAACAAAGAAAAGGGTGGCTACGATTTTGCTGAACCTGATTGGAACGAGTTTTTTGATGTACTGCGCGGCAATGGTCCATGCAATTTGGAACGTATCGAAGCGCGACAAAAAGCATGGGATGATGGAGCATGGGTCCGCGACGGTTTAATGGCACACGCAGAAAAACGCAAAGCGTTGAAGCAGGCAGCTCAATGAGTGATCCGAAGCAAGAGTGGCCACTGTGGGAGGTTTTCATCCGTGGTCAACACGGCATGAGCCATCGTCATGTAGGCAGTCTGCACGCGGCTGATGAAGAAATGGCAATCCTGAACGCCCGCGATGTTTACACGCGCCGCAATGAAGGTGTTTCAATTTGGGTGGTCGAGGCGAAGAATATTGCGGCGTCATCTCCTGATCAAAAAGGCCCACTCTACGAACCGTCCAATTCCAAGGTTTATCGTCATCCAACGTTTTTCGATATTCCTGACGACATAGGCGCGATGTGATGTCGGACGCTCTATTTCAGTACCTGTTGCGGCTTGGAGACAATACTCTCGTGCTGGGCCACCGCGTGTCTGAATGGTGCGGCGTTGCCCCTGCGCTCGAAGAAGATATTGCGCTCGCTAATACGGCGCTCGATCTGATTGGACAAACGCAAATGTGGCTTGGATATGCTGCCGAAATTGAGGGTAAAGGCCGTGATGCAGATAAGCTAGCGTTTCACCGAGATGTTTGGGATTTTCGCAATTTGTTGTTGTTGGAACAGACAAACAGCGACTTTGGTAAAACGATCATGCGGCAGTTCATGTTTGATGGGTTCAATGTGTTGAATCTTTGTGCGCTGACTGCATCGTCCGACCAGCGAATCTCAGAGATTGCAGCGAAGTCTTTGAAAGAAGCCGAGTATCATCTTGAACGCTCCCGTGAGACAGTCATTGCGCTGGGCGACGGGACAAAGGAAAGTAACAAAAGAATGCAAATTGCGCTTGATCGCCTGTGGCCCTTCGTAGGTGAGATGTTTGTTGTGGATGACGTTGATACCGCGATGTTGGACGAAGGTATTGCACCTGATTTGGAGGAATTGCGTGCCGACTGGGAAGCGATTGTGATGCCAGTTTTTGGTGCAGCGATGCTGGAAAAACCTGACAGCGATTTTGCGCATCAAGGCGGGAAGTCGGGCAAACGACATACCGAACACCTTGGCCATATGTTGGCGACGATGCAGTTTTTGCCACGCGCCTATCCTGATGCACGCTGGTGATAATGATGCAAGCAACTACAGATCAGATTTGGGAGTGGCTCGACGCTGTTCCAGATCCTGAAATTCCTGTTATTTCGGTAGTTGATTTGGGGATCGTCCGTGGTGTCAACTGGGATAAAGATACCTTAGAGGTATCTGTAACCCCGACATATTCTGGCTGCCCAGCGACGTCGATTATTGCGTTGGATATTGAAACAGCGCTGTTGGATCGTGGGATCAAAGACGTGCGGATCAAGACGCAAATTTCTCCTACTTGGACCACTGACTGGCTGTCAGAAAAAGGCCGCGCCAGACTTAAAGACTACGGGATAGCTCCACCGCGTGCGACAGGAGGGCCGGACCGTTGCCCGCGTTGTAGATCACGAGCGGTGGAACGGGTCAGTCAATTTGGATCAACCCCATGTAAAGCACAGTGGCGGTGCACCGACTGCTTGGAGCCTTTTGACTATTTTAAGTGTATCTAAGGAATACCCTTATGGCGCAATTTCATTCCCTCACTGTGACTGATATTCACAAAACCATCCGAGATGCGGTGGTATTGACGCTCGCCCCTGATACGCCTGAAGCGTTCGATTTCACTCAAGGCCAATATCTTACCTTTCGTCGTAATTTTGACGATGAAGAGTTGCGTCGGTCTTATTCGATTTGTGCAGGCAAGGATGATGGTGTCTTGCAAGTTGGAATCAAAAAAGTTGACGGTGGCGCATTCTCCACTTGGGTTAATGAGACGCTGAAAATTGGTGATAAGCTTGAAGCAATGGCCCCTATGGGTAGCTTTGGCACGGCAATCGATGAGACTGCGGGTAAACACTACCTTGGGTTCGCTGGGGGGTCTGGCATCACGCCTGTTCTGTCCATTTTGCGGACTGTTTTGCAGCGTGCGCCACAGGCACGTTTTACACTGGTCTATGCTAACCGGGCGGTGAACACGATCATGTTTAGATCGGAAATTGAAGATTTAAAAAACCTATATATGGGACGGGTGAACATTATTCATATTCTGGAACAAGATGCCCATGATATCGACTTGTTCACAGGGCGCGTGGATGCCAAAAAATGCGGGCTGTTGTTCAAACACTGGATCAACATTGACGATATCGATACTGTGTTCATTTGTGGGCCAGAACCTATGATGCTGGCGATTTCTGGTGCGCTAGAAAATCACGGTTTGACTAAAGACCAGATCAAGTTTGAACTGTTTGCAAGTGGCCAGCCAGGCCGCGCAAAGCAGAAAGCCAAAGGCGTGGGCAGTTCGGCTGTGAAAGCAGTGGCAGGCAGGGTTATTCTCGATGGGGAATCCCGCAGCTTTGATATGTCCAAGCACACAAGCCTATTGGACTCCGCACTGCAAAACAATGTTGAAGCGCCTTATGCCTGCAAGGCGGGTGTTTGTTCTACATGTAAATGCAAGGTAATAGAGGGTGAAGTTGAAATGTTGACGAACCATGCGCTTGAAGACTACGAAGTTGAAGCAGGGTATGTCTTGTCGTGCCAGTCGTATGCGATTTCGGAAAAAGTTGTATGGGATTATGACGCGGTGGGTCATTAAAGACCAGTAAAACCGCCTTTGCAAAATTGGCAGACATGCGCTGCATATTTGTGACGGGCCTGCTCATCTGCGTTTGGGTTCCACATGTAATACCAGTTGAGCATCCCAAACACTGACATAGTCGTCGCACGCAGTTTCTCGTCGCTGTTCTCAAAAACACGCGGTTCAATTGCCACAATTAATCCGCTGACCAACCGAACAATATCCCGCTGATACACTAGAAGCACCTTTTGTTGATCCACTGGTAGGTGCTTTAGTACTGTGGTTTGCAAGCGATGTTGATTGTCCATACCTTGATAATCGAGAAGGATTTTTGTCACTGTTGCAGCGAATTGATCTTCAGGCAAAAGGTTCTTGACGTCGTCTTGTAATGCGAAAACACTGTCACGCAGACCAAATAAATAGGCATTTAGGATGTCGAACAGGATCTCATCTTTACCGCTATAGTAATGGTACACATTCGCCTTCGAAATTTCACAGGCCTGAGCCACACGGCTTACGGATGTACGATGGAACCCTTCATCCGCAAACAACTGC
>MDTG01145812.1_pt1 | contig 16558 bp, 14 predicted proteins | sample 811421 | NCBI WGS metagenome assembly MDTG01 (sample SAMN05326645, study PRJNA326480) | marine metagenome | isolation source: seawater | place: Pacific Ocean: South East | collected 2011
ATTAATGATTACGGTTCTCAAAAAAAATTATTAGACAAACATGGAATTTCTAAAGAAAAAATTTTGAAGGATATTAAAAAAATCTAGAATTATGAGATATGAAAATTGAACCTTCTTTATGAGACAATGGTAAATCAGTTAATTTTTTACACTTCCTCCACCTTATTTTTTGTGAATAAACATTAATATCAGAATTTTTAAATTTTTTCCAAATACAGAGCCTCGATTCTTTATCTGTAATTTCAACAATAGCATCTGTTTTTTTCCAACTATCATTGGGTGTAGATTTAAAAATTAATTTTTCAGAGCCTTCACAATCTATTTTGATTAAATCAAATTTATTTATAAATGAATTTATTGGAAGAGTTTTTACATTCATTACTTTTATTTTCCCATAAACTTTATCTTTTAAACCCTCTATATGACTTCCGGTAGTATTATCTAAAATTTTAGTAAATCTAATTTTTCCAGATTTATTACTTATAGCAAAATTTTTAATTCTTGAAATAATTTTATTTTTTTTAAAAAAGTTTACTGATGTTTTAATATGATCTTTATCAGGTTCATACGAAACAATATTTTTATATTTTAGTTTCTTTAAAAAGAGAGTGTGCAAACCAATATTTGCACCTATATCACAAACATTATGATAAATCTTTCTCTTTCTCTTATAAAAATCAAAAATAATCATCTCATCTAAACCCATTATATTTACTAGTTCAAGTTTACCAAATTTAAAATTTTTTAAGTTTATTGGAATGTTTAAAATTTTAAAGGTTTGATAACGATTTGAAATATTTTCTTTAATATAACTGATTAATTCGTTTTCTAGATTGATAAAATCTTTACTAAAATTTTTATGACAATTAATATTCTTTTTTAATTTTTTAAATATAAAGTTTAAATTCAAGGGTTTATTTAGTTTCATTTTTATATTAAATTTATATCAAATGTGTATACCAATCTAAAATCATAAATAAATGAAAAAAAAAATATTAATATTAGGATCTGATGGTTTTTTTGGAAAAAATATTAAAGATCATCTTTCAAAAAAATTCAAAATCAAATCATTTAATCGTAATTCAAATATTGATAACTTAAACTTAAAAAATATTTTTTTGATAATTAATTGTGCAGCTGAGGTTTATAATGATAATAAAATGTTTATAAGCAATACTGCATTAGTAGATAAATTATTAAAAAAAATTATTAAAAGTAAAAAAACAATAAAATTAATTCATTTTGGCTCATCTGGAGAATATGGGAATGTTAATAAAATTTCTAATGAAAATGACTCTCCTAAACCTAGAACTATTTATGAAGCAACTAAAGCTTCATCAACTATGTTGGTCCAAGGTTACTCAAAAGAATATAAGATTAAATCAATAATTATAAGACCATTCGCAGTATTTGGAAAATGGGAAAATTACACAAGGCTCATCCCAAATATTTTTAGACATTTTCTTTATGGCAATAATTTAAAAATTTTCAACGGATATCATGATTTTATATACATAAAAGATTTATTGAACTTTGTTAATTATTTAATTGGTAGAAATAAAATTAATAATTATGGTGAATTAGTTAATTTTGGCTCAGGAAAACAGTATAGTAATTTTGAAATATTAAAAATGTGCGAAAGAGTTTTCAAAAAAAAAGCAAAAGCAATTATTAAAAAAAAATTTCAAAGAAAATATGATAAAAAGATTTGGTGTGCAAATACCAAGTATTTAACATCAAAAATTAAGTTCCAAAAAAAATTTTCAATACAAAAAGCTATAAAAGATTATAAAGATGAAATAATTAAAGATACCCAACCATTATTTTTTAAAAAAAGAGGAAAAAGAATCAGCCTCGCAAAATTTTAAATTTAATGATTTCTAAAAAAAAAAAATTTTTATTATTTTTTTTATTATTTAATTTATTTTTAACTTTCATATTTTTAATAAATTTTAATTATTCAAGAATCATTGATAGAGTTTATGAAAATTTTTATTATCTCTTAATTTCCTCATTGATCGCCGTTATTTCTGCAAATTTTTTATTAAAAAAAAAATTATCTTTGTCATTAATTTTTTTTATTTTCTGTGGTTTTTTTAGTCTTTTTTCTAAAAATATAGTTGGTTATTTAGAATTTTTAGGCACAGACTCATTTGATGCAACCCAAAAAACGAATTTTGCAGAAATTAAATTCTTTATATCAACAATAAAAGACTTATTTATTATACAAAGAATTAATATTTATATTTTTTTTGTAGCCTCGATCTCTTTTTTATTTTGCTATTTATTGTCTAAATTTTTAGATTTTAAAATTGCTAAATATAATAATCACTTATTGGGTTTAATTTTAATTTTATTTTTTGGATTTATTTTTCGTGTTTCATTCATAGCAGAAACACCAAACACCTTATTTAAAAAAGTTACAAAAAATTTCGATAATAATTTTATATCTCAAGAGTTTTCACAAAATAATGTAAATCTTTTTATTCATATTGGTGAGTCAACTTCATCAATGAATTGGTCTCTTTATAAGTATTTTAGAAATACAAATCCAAAATTAAGTGAATTAGAAAAGGATAAATTATTAATTTTTAGAGATGTTTTTTCAACGCACACTCATACAACTCCATCATTATTAGATGCTTTTAGCTTTGATTTAGATAATGATTCAAATGAAGATTTTTTAACAGTATATGAAAAGAAAAAAATTAATGTTTTTGAAATACTTAAATTTCATAACATTTCGTTACTTAATTTATCCAATAGCTTTGGAAATTTTGAATATACAGTTCTGTTCAATGAAATAGAAACAATTAGTAATTTAAATCACCCCTTTCAAGAAAATGAATTTTTCTTAAAAAATTTAGATTTAATTAAAAAAAGAATTGATCTTCAAAATCAAAAGACACTAACACTTATTCATAGTTATGTTGGTCATGGCCCCTATAGATCAATTTTAAGTGAAGATTATCAAAATAATGTAGATAATTTTTTTAAGAAATTTTTTAAAAAGAATGGAACAATTTTTTTAAAAGAAATTTTTGGAAATAAAAAGGACGCGCTTAATGCAAGTTTAAATAATATTGAAGAATACGACTCTGCAATGATGTATCTTGATAATTCAATTTTTAATTTGATTGAAAAATTTGAAAACTTTGAGGAGCCAATTGTATACATTTTCTTTGCAGATCATGGTGAGTCTGTTTATACAAACAAAGGACACGATTCTTCAAGATTTGTTTATGAAATGGCAACAGTCCCTCTTGTTATGTATTTTAATTCATCAGCCAGAAATCAATTATCCGATTTGTATTCTAAATATTTGAATTTATCTAAAAGTAAAACTATCTCTACTTTACAGGATTTGCCTCCTACAATATTAGATATTCTCGGAATAAAATTAAAAAATAAAGTGTCAAATTCATTTATTTTAAAAGAAAAAGAAAGAAAAAATTCTATTAAAATTTTGAATAGAAAAACTCTTAAAGGAAGATCGTACATAGAACTGAATTATAAAAATGATTTTTCTTCTAATAATAAATCCAAAGAATTAACTCCAGAATATGTCAAAATATACAGTTTACATCATGCATACCCTACCAAAAAAGTTTGCTATCACAGAGCCAACTCTATTTCCAAGATTATAAGAGCTATTAGTGTTACAAACTGCTTTGAAACAGATCTAAATATATTAAATGACAATTTTGAAATATTTCATTCACCAGAGAAGTCATCAAAATTAAATATAGATGATATTTTTGTATTGTCTAAAAATTATGATGGAAACATTTGGATTGATATTAAAGATTTTTATTCAAAAAAAAATTGTAAAGTTTTAGCTCAAAAATTAAATGATAATTTTGATAATCAAAAAATATTACTTGAGTTTTCAAATGGGATGCCAGACATTCAAAATTTGAATTGTTTTAATAAACTCAAACAGAAAGGTTTTCAAACAGCTTTCCAGATTGAGACAGATAGGCTAGAGGAGTGTAAAAATAAAAAAAATGAATATAAATGTAATGAATTTTTTAACATAATAAATTCAAGAGAATTTATTAAAGCTTTTACTCACTTAGCAATAAATGGAAAGTTTAAAGATTTTATTGACACTAATTACAAAATTAATGAAAGCTATTTATTTGCTTTGTGGGGATTGGACACTGAAAATTATGATAATAGTTTACTACTCAAAAAAGATGAGGTTGATTATGTTATTTATAATTCTTCGGCGGATCCAAATTCAATTGAATAAAAAATGAAATTTTTAAAAATGATTAAGAATATTTTTGTCAAAATGATTATATATATTAAAATTTTGTTGAGTTTTTTCATTTTAATATTTGATCTAGTAAGAATGATAATATTCTTAAACCACAAAAAAAAATTTAAAATTTTTTTAATGTTGGAGGGGGGGTTTGGTCACACAATAGTAGAGCCTCATTTTTTGAATATAAATGAAAAATCTGATTGGGTACTAGTTTTAGCTTATGACAAGAAATTTCATAATAAAGAAATTACATCAATCTTTAGTAATAAAATTTTTTTAATTTCAAAAACTAGAATTTTTTGGAAATTTAATAAAAGAATAGAGAAGTTTATGATTAGCTTTTTTCGATTTATTTTGTCTGTAAAAATCGTTCCAATTAAAAAATATATAATGGAAATAGATTGTTCAGTTTTTAAGAATAATTACCATAAGATGTTAGAGTCTAGAACTTTTAAAGTTTTCAAAAATTCTCAAAATCATAAACTTTATCACAACTATATAAAAAAATATGATGACTTAGAATTAAACTCTAAATTTTCAAAAAATAAAGGAATTATAAATTTTCATTTTAGGGCAAAGGCAAAAGAAACCTCCACCGATGATTGGTTCAGTCATTTTAGAGATAGTGAGAATATTAATTATTATAGAGACTCAATAGAATATATCTTTAATGAGGGTTGGGTAATCTTGTTTGGTGGAGAAGACTTTCAAATTCCTAATTGGCTAAAGAATTATTCTAAAAAATTTATAACTAGAAGTGATATGAATCTTGATAATGATAAGTATGGAATGTTTGTAGGATTAAAGTCAAATATTTATATTGGTCCTTTATCTGGAGCATCACTATTTAATATGATTAATCCAAAAATTAAATCTTTGATATTTAATTGTTTACCTTTCGGTTTTGGCCATGTAAATTCAGTCATATCTTATCCAGTAATGAATTTTAAGTCGTTGCAAGAATTTAATGACTTATTTGTCAATGATTTGTATAAAAAAAATTTTGACTCATATAAAATTCGAATTAGAAAATTAACAAGCACCGAAATTAAAGAAATTATTGAAGATTTTTTAAAAAATATTAATGATAAAAATTATTATCAAAATCAAAATATGAAAATTAATAATGGACTTTTACAGGATACCAACTTTAAAATCTCAAAGAAATGGCTTGAGATAATAAATTATGATAGATTAACTTAGTAATATTTTTTATGAAAAAAAATAACTATCACAAAAATTATTTTAAAACTTTCATTAGAGTACTAGATAATTTGGAGCTAAATAAATTAAATTTATTAATGAATAAAATAAAAAAGATTAAAAAAAATAAAATTTTAATTTTTGGTAATGGAGCAGGCGCATCTATTGCTAGCCATTTTGCAAATGATTTAACAAATGTTGCCAAAATTAAGACAATTTCTTTTGATAATACTGCACTAATAACATGTTTTGCAAATGATTATGGATATGAAAATTGGGTAAAAAAAACAATTGAATATTATGCAGACAAGAAAGATTTGATAATAATTTTAAGTGCTTCAGGAAACTCACAAAATATGATCAATGCTGCTAAATTTTGTAAAAAAAAAAACATAGATTTTTTTTCAATAACTGGGTTTAAAAAAAATAATAAATTAAACAAAATAAGTGCTTCACACATCTGGATTAATTCTAAATCATATAATTTTGTTGAAGCTACACAATTGTTAATTCTTTTAAGTTTGGTTGATAGATTAGCGATTAAATAACTGAATGTTTTATAATCTAAAAAAATTAATTAGGATTATTAAGATATCTGACATAACTAATATTCTTTTTTTATTTTTTTTAATTTTCATAAGTTCATTTTTTGAAATTTTAAGCATAGGTATATTGGTCCCTTTGGTAAGTATAATAGTAGATCCTGAGATATATATTAAATTTACTGATTTTTTAAAAGACCAGAAGTTTATTGATTTACAAAATTTTATAATAATAGATAAAAAAAATTTTATTTTATTATTAACGTCCCTAACATTTTTTTTATATCTTATTAAGTTTTTGATAAATATTTACTATAATTGGTTTTTAAATTCAGCAAGAATAAAATATGAAAATATTATTGGCTTAAAAATTTTAAAAAATTATGCAACTACCATTAATCTTAATGTGTTAAATACTCCAACCTCAAAACTTTTTAATGATTTAAATTCAAGGGTAAATGTTGTTTGTTCATCAATAATTAATATGTCAAACCTCATAGTAGAATTTATTGTTTTTGTAATTATCTATATGGTTCTTCTTTTTAAGTTTCCTAGTCAATCTATTTATTTGTTTTTTTTCATACTTTTTGTTTTCATCTTTATATATTTTTCTTATAGGAAAATAATTACAAGTTGGAGTTTAGAGAGGGGCAAGGGAGGGGATAAAAGAAATAAAAATTTATTAGATTTTTTTTCTGGTATAAGAGAGGTAATAGTCTATTTTTCACATCAAAACTTTTTAAATGAATTTTCAAAAAATAATAAACAATATCTAAACCCACAAAAGAAAATTTTATTTTTAAATTCAATGCCAAAAATAATATTAGAATTTATCTTTTTAATAAGTATTTTGAGTGTTTTTTTTTATTATGTTTATAATGATAAAAATCATGAGTCCATAATGTTATCTATGAGTGTTTTCTTAGTTTTAACAATTAGATTGTTGCCATCTTTTAATAGAATAATTTTTAATTTTAATCAATTTAAGTACTCAAGCGACTCTATTTCTAAAGTACATGATATAATGATTTCTACTAATGAATTTAATATTGATAATGAAAAAGTCTTTTTTAAAAAAAATATAATCTTAAAAGATATATTTTATAAGTATGACAAAGAAAATTTAATATTTGAAAATTTAAACTTTAAAATATCCAAACAATCTAAAGTTGGAATTATTGGAGAAACGGGATCTGGAAAATCAACCTTTTTGGATCTTTTAATTGGTTTTTTAAAACCATTAAAAGGACAATTGTTCATTGATGATAAGATAGTAGAGAGCGATAATTTTAAAAGTTTGCTAAAAAATATTAGCTACGTGCCTCAAAAAGTTTTTTTGTTTAATAGCTCAATAAGAGAAAACATAACTTTTAAAAATGATAGTGAAAAGATAGATGATGAAAAATTTGATAATATATTAAATTTTGTAGAGTTAAAAGAATTTGTAAAAAAAAATGAAAAAAAGGAATTTTTTAGTGTGGGTGAATTTGGAAGTAAGATTTCTGGTGGTCAAAGGCAAAAAATAGGAATAGCAAGAGCTTTGTATAAAGACACAGATTTGTTGATTTTTGATGAGTCAACTAACGCTTTAGATGAATTTAATGAAAAAAAAATTATAGAAAATCTTTTAACTTTAAAAGGTAAAACGATAATTTTTGTTACGCACAATCATAATAATTTACATAAATTTGATAGCGTATTTAAAATAAATAATAAAAAATTAAGTAATTTTAACTTGTAGAAGAAACCTTCAATGCTATAAGATCTCGTAAATTATGGTATTTAAAAAGTATATAAAAAAATTTAATGTAGTTGAAAATCCGAGTAATAAAAAAGATATAGAAGACTTAGATAAAATTGACTCTGAACTTTCTTACTTGGAAAGTATGAAATCTTCAAACAATGAAATTGATGATCAACTAAATTTTGCAGATAATTATTCTGAAGAAAATGATGATGAGCTTAATGGGTTATATGCTCACTACAATATTGTAAAAAAGAATTTAAATGCTAGTTACAGAAATTTGCCAGAATACAAACAATATAGAAAATTATGGAGAGACACTGCCGTAAAACATATTAAAACTGAGTTTCCATTACATTTAGACATAGAAGTTACCTCTTATTGTAACTTAGCTTGTCCAATGTGTCCCAGAACTCATAGAGTACAACTGGGTAAATGGGAAAATAGAATGATGAAATTAGAAACTTTCAAAAAAATAATAGATGAAGGTGTAAAAAAAGGTTTAAAAGCTATCAATCTCAATAATTTTGGTGAATCATTTTTCAATAAAAACTTAATAAAAATGATTGAATATGCAAAATCTAAAGGAGTGTTAGACATAATGTGTCATACCAATGGAACAGTTATGGATGAAAAGCTTGCAGAACAAATTATTAATTCTGGGCTAGATAGAATAATTTTCTCTTTAGATTCAATTACAAAAGAAATTTATGAAAAAATAAGAATAAATGCAAAATTTGAAGATACAGTTGAAAAAGTAAAAATTTTTCACAAGACTAGAGAAAAACTTCACGCATACAAACCAGTTATAAGAGTAAGCATGGTTAGAATGAAAGAAAATGATCATGAAGCTAAAAATTTTGAGAATTTTTGGGGGTCATATGCTGATGAGATAACTTACACAGATTACAGAAACCAGGATGGTCTTGATAAAGTTGATAGATATACAAAAGAAAAAAAAGAAAATAAATCTTATGCTTGTCCTGCGCTATGGCAAAGAATGACAATTAATGCCACTGGCGAAGTTACAGCATGTTGTAGGGATGCTGGAAAAAGACTTACGCTTGGAAAATTAGATGAAAAAAATAATAATTTGACAGAAATATGGAATGGAAAAAATCTGCAAAAAGCAAGAGATCTTCACGAAAATAAAAAAGCTTATTTGATTGATGCATGTGATGGTTGCGATCATATTCGTGGCATGATCAAACCAAGTTAGTAAATAATGAAAATAATCTTAGTAGCAGATTATTCTAGCTAATACAGTCAATGTTAATAAAATTTTTATCGCCTAAATTTACAAAAATTTTAGATAGAATTGTTAAAAACAAAGACCTAAATCTAAAAATAAGAAAAAGAGTAAAAAAATTTTTTAGATACAAAATTAAATGGATTTTAAATAATACTAAGTTAAATATATTTTATTTTTTTTTGAATAAAAGAAAATTATCTGACCTAATTTTTTTTCAAAAAAAAAATTCAAAAGGCTCCAATCACCTAGATTTATACAAAGTTTTAGGGGATTTAGTTGAAAAGAAAAAAATTAAAAAAATTCTTGAAATTGGAATAGGTGGTCATTCTATTGAATATACCGGAGGACAAAGTTTACAAGTATTGTCTTTTTTTTTTAATAAAGCTAAAGTATTTGGAATAGATATCTCATCAAAAGTTTTTTTAGATAACAATAAAATCAAAACTTATATTTGCGATGAATCAGATCTGAAAAAGCTCAAAGATATTTCATCAGAAATAGGAGAATTGGACATTGTTATTGATGATGGAAGTCATATTCCAATAAATCAAAAAAACAATTTTTTAATTTTTTTTAACAAACTAAAAGATAAGGGCATTTATATAATAGAAGATATTGGTTCATCTTATGAAAAAGCTTTTGACGGCGATCCTGATTTAATTGAAGAAAGTAATTTAGTTTCTTTTTTTAAAAATTACACTCACTGTGTAAACTCTGAAATGTTGACAGAAAAAAATCAAAAAAAATTTGGGTCGTTTATAGATATAGAAAAAATATTTTTTTTTAAAAATTCTATTTTGATACAAAAAAGAATTAGGAATGAGAAACCATGGCCAAATGAATATGCTTACGAAAATTTAGATGCTAAAAATAAAAGATGGGAACAAAACAAATTACGCTCTGGACTTAGAATATATAAATAGTTTAAACTTAATTTAAATTTTATATATTTTTTTTATCATTCTTAAATCTTTTTTTGTATTTAAATCAAAACTATAAAATGGATCATCATATTGAATACATTTTACCTTTTTTCCGATTCTTTCACCTTTTCTGATAAATTTCGATCTAGTTGCTAAAGCTATTCCGGTGTCCTCTCTTAAAATAGGTTTTTTGGATTGTCTCGGTTTATATCTTTCTTCATATGGAGAAATTCTTTGAAGATAACCTTTTTTTTCAATCCAGAAATTTTTGTATTGTTTATATGCCGCAAAACAACTATCAATATTTTTATTTTTTTTTAATACCTTAATACATTTGTCTAATATTTTTTTAGGTTTAAATATTTCAGTAACTTGAATATAGGATGATATATCTGTACTGCCAAATTTCTTTTCATAAATTTTCAAAGCGTGTCTCATAGCATCTTCAGCACGTGCAGTATCGCTACTCAATTTTTTTGGTCTCGGAAAAATAGTAAAACAATTTTTTTTTATTGCTATTTTGGAAATAATTTTATCATCAGTAGAAACTACTACATCGTTTACTAAATAATTTTTTTTAACAAAATTTATAGCTTTTTCAACTAAACTTAATTTTCCAAATTTCAATCTATTTTTATTTTTAATTGATTTAGAATTTTTCCTTACCAAAATAAAACACGGAATCTTTTTCATATAATCTTAATATGAGATTTTTTTGAAAATAATAAACCTTTTCTAAGATAGTCAACATCAAGCACAGAACCCTTAGCCCACTTTAAAAGTGTTATAGATGGTTTGTTTTCAATTGAGTCCAAGGATGTACTTCTAAATTTCTCATCGCCTTTAAAATTTATCAGAAAATTTTCTTTTAAAATTTCTCCAAAAGTAGATGACTCAAAATTATTATAAATAGTCTCTTTTATTAAGTAATATATTTTCTTAAAATTTATATTTTCGTTAATATTCATGTAGACTACATAATTAATTTCGGACCAATCTTTTTTATATTTTCTATAAATATGCTTCAAATCGTACTCTAGATTTTTTTTACAATTGATTTTTGATATTTTACTATATTTATTTTTTAAATTGTTTATCAAAATAGTTTTATTAAAAGTTACTTGATTATTTTTTAATTGATGAAAAATATTTTTTAATTTTTTGTTTAAAACTTGGATTTTTTTTATTCTTCTGCCATTTAAGATAAGTGCAAATTTAAAATATCTTAAATCTAAAAATGGGCATTTATTCCACACCTCTTTGTATTTTCTAACTAAAATTTTATAAGTATTTTCAGCTCTAAGAGATTTATGGTTATGTTGATGAATTCCGTGAGAATGAAAAACAGATGCTTTAGCACTATAAAATATTTTAAATCCTTTTTTAATAATTTTTTTTGCCCATACTCTATCTTCAATATTTGTGATTTTTTGATCAAAGAGATTTTTCTTCAAAATGTTTGCTCTATAAATTGAGTTCGCATTATTTAGATATGGGTCTTTGTTATATAGGATAGGCTGATCTTTAAATATTATATCTAAATCAATTAAATTTTGAACTGACGTCCCAGGCATAGGTATTTGTTTTCCGTAAGATGCTGCTATATTTTCATTTTTATTTATCTGCTCTAAATGTTCCTCAAGCCATCTTTTGTTTACAGGTATACAATGTGCTGACAAAATACAAATATATTTTCCTGATGATTTTTTAATAGCTCTGTTGAGAATTTTACCAGGTATATATTTTTTAAATTTAATTATTTTTTTTACTTTATATTTCTTTAAAATTTCTAATGAATTATCAGCGCTATTATTATCACAAAAAATAATTTCGTAATTTCTGATGGTCTGTTTCTTTATTTCTTTAAGAAGAATCTTAAGCCATCTCGACTCATTTTTGCCTCTAATAATTATTGTAATTAGTTTTTTATATTTTTTGACCATCTTCCCCTATAATTTCTAAAGATATCTTTTTCACATTTCTGAATATCTAAACCTTTATTTTTTAAAAAATCTTTATATATCTTTCTTATATTATTCAGCTCTGAAAATTGATTTTCATTTAAAGCAAATTTATTGTCTCTTCCTGGAAGTTTATTATTTATAGTAAAATGTTTCTCAATAATTTTCGCTCCATTAAATAAAGCGTATATGGCATCTTCTATACCATTGTAATGACCAGAATATCCCACATTTGTAAATTTTTTCTTTAAATAGTCAAATTTTGGAAAGTTACAATTTTTTGCATCAAGAGGGTAACTACTTACACAATGAAGTAAACTTGTTTTTTTTTTATAAATTTTTTTAGAATTAATTAATCTAATTAAATTATTTAACTCTTTTTTTTTTAGACACCCAACTGAAATTATAATTTTTTTGAAATTTTTTAAAGCATATTTTATTAATTTTATATTATATGACTCATGAGAAGGTATTTTAACCCAGGAGTCTTTAGCTTGTTTTAAAATTCTTAATCCATCGATATTGAAAGCTGAAGCGAAACATTTTATTCCAATTTTCTTAGAATATTTTTGTAAGTGTAAATATTTTTCGTTGTCTAAAAAAGCTTTATTGTATATCTCCCTTCTACCATCAATATCCCAAGACCCATTCTTTAAATTTTTTGGATCCCAAATTTGAAACTTTACAGCATCTGCTCCATTTTTTTTTGCACTTAAAATCATTTTTTTTGCTAATTCTAAGTTACCTAAAAAATTCCATCCAATTTCTGCAATCAATATTGTCATAGTTTTGAAATCAAATAAATTAATCTATTTTTTTTTGGCTTTTATTATTATATATAAACTTTAAACTGTTTCATATAAAAACTTTAATAGTTGAGCATACTATTTGTTTAATTAAAAATTAATGAATAATAAATCATTATATCTTGGTGGTGGTTTAAAGGATCATCAAATTTTATACATGATACCAATTATAATTGGTACTTGTAAAAAAAATAAGATCAAGAAGATAATTTTTGAAAAAAAATTAAGTAAAAAAATTTTAAAATTAAAAATAATAAGGGAAATTTTAAAAAAATATGAAATAGCTTTTGAGGATGATCTTTATTATACAGACTCAATTATAATTAGAATACCCAGACTTTTTTTATATACTTTTTTGTTTTTTTTTAAAAGTTTTTTAAATAAACAATCACTTTTAAATAAAAAAGATAGTTGGTTTAATTCACAAATTAAACACTGTTTATGGGATACCGGAATTAGAAACAATAATAAGGAATTGGATAGAATCGAGTTAAGATCTAGAATCAAATCATCAAGACTTATTGCATTACAATATCTAAAAACAAAAAAATTAATAAAGAATAATGTCAATATAGCTTTTGTTCAGCATGTGGTATATCAGTATAGAGCTTCATTCGCTCTTTTAAGGCAAAATGCTAAAGTTATAGTTCAAAATAAAAGTGTATTGGTACTTCAATCCAAAAATAGGGATTATGGTTTTAAATATTTAGATAAAAAAATTTTTAATAAAAGTAAAAATATTATTTCAAATTATGAAATCAAAAAATACTGGAAAATGTTTTTAAAAGGAAAATCCGAATATTTAGAAGCAAGAAATGCAAGTAACATAAAAGATAGAAATAAAAATATAGGCAAAAATGTTATTATGCTTCATATATTTAGGGACTCTCCATTTACAAATATAGATAGATCAAGAATTTTTCCAGACTATTATTCTTGGATTGTTGAAACACTAAAAATTATAAGACACTCAAAAGAGAGATGGGTAATAAGAAGGCACCCCTCTGCCAAACGTTGGGGAGAAAACCAAGATGAAATAATTAGGGGAATATTTAAAAAAATTTTTAAAGACAAGACTCCTAAAAATATAATATATGAGAGAGATAAAAATTCTAATATCTCACAATTAAAAAACTCAAAAAGAATAGTTACTTTCGCTGGCAATAGTCATTTAGAGGCTGCATGTTTTGGGATAAAACCAATAATTATTTCTAATACAACTCTGAGTGATTATGATAAGAAGTTTTATTATCAACCTAAATCTTTAAAAAATTATGAGTCTTTATTGTTAGAGGACTCTGGAAGTAAAAAATTTGAATTGTCAAAAGATGAAATTAATTATTGTCAAAGAATAATATATTTAATTCAATGTTGTGTTAATTTTGGAAATGATGTGGGGTCTCACCATGTTTTTAAAAGTGATCCAAAGTCAATTTTTCATGAATTGTTTAAAAAAGTAAAATTGAGGCTTTACAAAAACTTAAGTTATTCTTACTATTTAGGGCTTGTTATAGGTATTAAAACTAGTCAAAGTATCAACAAAAAATATATAAAACATTTTGTTAGTTAAAATTAAATTTTTATGAAAGTTATTGAAATTTTAAAAAAATTAAAAAAAACAAGACTATATTATATTTTTTTGAGAATTTTTTTTATTCCTTTTTATAGTTTCTTTTGGGAATACGTTTTGAATTTACAAGCTAAGTTATTAGGTTTTATATTTAATCTTTACACACTTAACAAAGAATATATTAGTCTTAGTGGGAATTCTAAAAGAATCATAAACGAAAATAACGAATTTCAAAATATATCTCAAATCATTTCACAAAATTTAAGCAATGAAATAATTGAAAAAAAAATTTCATATATAAGAAGTGATAAGTTTAGTGAAAAAATGAAAAAAGATAATCAATCAATGGCAATCAATCCATTTGTTTATAATCTATTTAATGATTTAGATAAAAAAGTGCAAACTAAAATTGTAAAATTTGCAACATCTGACTTGATGGTAAAAAGTGCGTGCAAATATTTGGGCGTATACCCGTTACTAGCAAGAATTTATGTAAATTTAAATATTCCTACACACACTGAGGCTAGATCTAGCCAGTTATGGCATAGAGATGATTTTGGATATAAAAACTTAGATTTATTTTTAGCTGTAAGTGAGATTGATGAAAATAATGGTCCACTTTTTGTCTTAAAGAAAAAAGACCCACTAAACATTTTTTATAGAATAAAAAAGGAAATAGGTTCAAATTTAACCGGAGAAAGAGGAAAAATTTTAGATAAAGATTTTAATTATCTCGATCCTGAACAGAATGGTATAATTAAATTGGTTGGTAGTCAGGGGACGGGTCTATTTATTGACAGTATAAGAAATTATCATAAGGGTGGTTTTTGCAAATCCCAACATAGAATAACGCTAAGGATTAACTATATGACCTCGGACTCCACTTATCCAATTGAAAAAATGAATGATGAAAGAGAGTATTGGTTAAAATTATTAGAAAATGAAAAAAAAAATTATTTTGTAAAAAAATTATTTTATAAAAGAAATAATTTATGGAAAAATTTCAACATTCCAAATTTACTTTTTAAATTTTATCATATTGTAAGTATAAAAAATTAAGTGATATTTTCTAACCAAATTTTATCAAATTTTATTTCAGGATTATTTGGTACATTTTTTTTATCTAAAAGATGTGGCAGTTGGACTTTATTGAATTTTTTATCATAGAAGTCTTTTCTTAGAAATGTTACCTCCAACAAGTGTGGCACATTAATATTTCTTATAGTAGTAAATTTTTCAGCATTATTTATGTGAATATGGCAAACATTAAAATTTTCTAATAATTTTTTTATTGAGCTTGAGTAAAATTCGTAGGTAATATTGTCACTGATTTTTTGTATATTATGGAATTCAAATATTAAAACTTTAAATTTTTGGAAAATTTTATTTGGAGTATTTAAAATAAGATTATACTCACCACCCTCAATATCAATTTGACCAATAAGATTATTGTTTAAATTTTGATCATTTACCCATTTTTCAAACGTTATATTACTTTCGTCGTTTAGAATATCTATATTTTTTTTTAAAAATGAATAACCATCAACTTCTTCTGGAATATTATTTATACTATTATCAGCACCATAAGATTTTATTTGATATTTTAATAATGATTTTTCAAATTCCACATTAGACCCAATTCCAGCTGAAAAACAGTGATCAATTTTGTCTAAAACGTCAGGGACTAAATAACCACCATCATTTTTCGAGCCAATTCTAATCAGTTTAATATTTGATGGAATTTTTACTTTGAATAAGCTTATGAATAAAATTATTTTATCTTTTGAAATTGATTTATGTGCAAAAATATTAAAAATTGATAAAAATTTTTTAATTAAATTTTTTATTAAGTAAATCATTTTATTTTAAATTAAAAAATTTAAGCGGATTTTTTAGCACAGAATTTATGAAAAGAATAAAGATCAAAAAAATACTTTGTTTATTATGAAATCTTATTTTTGTCTCTTCAATTAAATGATTAAAATAAGAGACTTTAGAAGAATAACCTCCGCTAGCTACGTTACCAATTTTCAAATTTTTTGGTGTAAAGCCTCCTTTTAGTCTTTTTTTATATAATCTAAAATATAAGTCGTAATCAGCTGATATCTTAAATTTAGTATTGTAATAACCAATCATTTTATAAATTTTTTTTTTTAGAAAAAAACCTGTTGTATGAGATGTTGCAAAATCAAAATTATACTTAATTCTCTCGAAATTGAAACCATGTTTTAATATCTTTGATTTCGTATAGTTTCTGACTACAGTCCCAAATACAAAATCATATTCA
>MDTG01174188.1_pt1 | contig 16558 bp, 19 predicted proteins | sample 811421 | NCBI WGS metagenome assembly MDTG01 (sample SAMN05326645, study PRJNA326480) | marine metagenome | isolation source: seawater | place: Pacific Ocean: South East | collected 2011
AAATGGAAATTAAAATTTCATGAATTAAGATTTGGAAAACCTTCTTTTGATTTTTTTCTAGATGATAAAAATATTTTTTTTAGAAAAAAATGGCACAGTTATTTTAAAAAGAAATTTTTATAATAAATTAAAATGTCAAACAAACTTAATGATATATTAAAATCAAAAAAAATAGGGTTAATAATATATGCAAGAATGTCTTCTAAGCGCTTTCCTGGAAAAGTTTTAGAGAAAATTTATAATAACCAGACTACCTGTGAGATCATCATAAATAAACTTGATAAAATTGGACTAAAATCAAGTATAGTAATTGCTACCTCAAATAAAAGCAGTGATAAAAAAGTAGTAAATTTTTGTAAAAAAAAAAAACTAAAATATTTTTTAGGTGACCATGAAAATGTTTTTAATAGAACAAATCAATGCATCCAAAAATATAAATTTAGGTATTTTGTAAGAATATGTGCTGATAGACCATTATTTGATACACATTTAATGAAAAAAATGATTAAGATAATTTTACAAAAAAAATATGATATAGTTACTAATGCTTATCCTAGAACTTATCCAAAGGGTCTCACTTGTGAAGTCGCAAAGACAAGTATATTCCAAGAAGTCAATAAAAAGAAGCTTTTAAATAAAGATAAAGAGCATATCTTCAATTACTTTTACAGAAACAAATATTACAAAATATATAATGTAAAAAGTATTTATAATAAAAAATTTATAAATAAAAATTTTTGTATTGATAATATCAGAGATGTAAAAAAAATTAAAAATATTATTTCTAAATTTTTTAAATTAAAAAAAGAAATAAACACAAATAACTTATATAAATTTACATAAATATTAGATAAAATAGTGATATGAAAAAAATTTTTTTAATTGGTGAAATTGGAATAAACCATAACGGAAGTATTAAAATTGCCAAAAAAATAATAAGCGAAGCTAAAAAAAGAGGTTTTGATGCTGTAAAATTTCAAAAAGAAACCCTGATGTTTCAACTCCAAATAAAAAAAAATATGAAATCAGAAATACTCCTTGGGGCAATTTAACTTATTTAGACTATAAAAAAAAAATTGAATTTAATGAGAAAGATTTTGATCAAATAAATAAATTTTGTAAACAAATTGATATTGATTGGTTTGCTAGCGCCTGGGATTTAGATAGCCTTAAATTTTTAAAAAAATACAAGCTCAAATATAACAAAGTCGCATCTGCAATGATTAAAAACACTAAATTATTAGAAGCCATATCTAAACAAAAAAAAACAACTTTAATTTCATCAGGAATGTCAACTATGAAAGACGTTGAAAAAGCTGTTAGAATTTTCAAAAAAAATAAGTGTAAGTTTATTTTAATGCATTGCGTATCTAGTTACCCTGCAAAAGAAGAAAATTTAAATTTAAGAATGATTCATACGTTAAAAAAAAAATTTAATTGTGAAGTTGGATATTCTGGTCACGAAAAATCAGTTACACCAAGTTTATATGCTGCAGTATTAGGTGCCACTTTCATTGAAAGACATATTACAATAGACAGAACTATGTGGGGAACGGATCAATCAGCTTCTTTGGAATTAAATGGAATGAGTATGATAGGAGAAATGCTTCCTAAAATAAACAAAATTTTAGGGGATGGGAAAAAAAAATTTCTTAAAGATGAAAAAATTAAATTTTTATCTCAAAAATATTGGTAATTCCATTGATTAACTACTTAACTATTATTCCAGCTAGAAAAAATTCAAAAAGGGTAAAAAGAAAAAATATTATTTTGATAAAAAAAAAAGAATTAATTACTTATACTTTCAAACATGCAATTGGATCTAATCAGAAAAATAATATTATTGTGAGCACTGACGATGAAAAAATTATAAGTTTAGCGATAAAACATAAATTGCCATTTTTAATTAGACCAAAAAAATTATCTGAATCTAATGCAACGACAGAAAGTGTTATTGAACATACATTGCAAACTAAATTTGGTAAAAAATATTATACTAAAGTAAAAAATATCATTTTACTTCAACCAACAAGTCCATTGAGAACAATAAAAAATATCAAGTTAGCAAAAAATCAATTTGAAAGAGAAAGATATGATTCTCTTTTTAGTGGTTACTTATCAAAAAAATTTATTTGGACTAAATATAAAAAATTAAAAAGTTTATCCTATAATTATAAAAATAGGAAAAGAACTCAAGATATGAAAAATTTGATTTTTGAAAATGGAGCTATATTTATTTTTAACGCCAAAGGTTTCTACAAATTTAAAAATAGATTATTTGGCAAAATTGGTTTTTTTGAAATGGAAGAACGTCAATCTTTAGACTTAGACACGAAATATGATTTTAATTTATTAAATAAAATTATTAATTAATTATTTGATAAACTCTCCATAAATAGACCACTGAGGCTCTGTAGTATCAAAAACTTCTATGTTTATAAAAGGTTCTGCAAATGAACTGCCTTTATATAGAGGTGTATAAAATTGAAAATTAAGTTTTTTTGAAATACTAATTAACTTTGCATGAGAATAATGAGTTATATGTCGCTCAGGGTTTTCCTCTTTAAATTTTAAAGATAAATTATTTTTAGTTTTTAAAATTTTTAAAAAATTTTCGATAGAAAAATTAGATTCAATTGCTGTTTCTATAACTAAATTTTTAGGTAAGTTTTCTGTGTCACTAAATAATTTTTTCGCACAATCTAAAATCACTTCTTCTTTAACTTTTTGAGGTACCTTTTCTTGATTGTAGATTTCTTTAGCATAATAAAAATTATTTTCTGTATTTGGTAAAGCAATTCTCATTATAGCATTTGGCTTAAGAATTCTTTGACACTCTCTCAAAAAATTCAAACCTTTTTCTTCCTCAAGATGTTCAAGGGTATGAGAACAATAAATTAAATCACATGAATTATCTTCAAAAGGAACCTTTAAATTATCTGTGCATAAATTTATTGGATAAAAATCATTTTTTTCTTTTCCTTGTAACTTTTTATAATAATCTGTCTGACCTGGAAAATCATAGTTTATCCATAAAGGATGATTAAATCCTCCTGATCCAAAATTTATGAACTTCGATTTTTTTGGATAACTTTTGTAAAGTTTTTTATCTTTTGATGCGGAATATAATGTAATACTATTATCATACCTATTTAAAATGGCGCCAATAAATCCAATTTTATATAAATATTTATTGATGAAACGAATAGTTTCAGGAACAAAAAATTTAGATTTAATTTTTATTGAATTCCAATTTTTAGAGAATGAAGAATTTGGCGATATAAAAATCATTTAATCTTTCAATAATTAATATTTATTATATAAATAATATCAATGAATTATACAAATAGATATATTAATAAATTTAAGCATCTAGTTGATAAAATCAAAATCAAAGATGTGGAAAATATATCTAAAGTTTTAAGAGAATGTAAAAAAAAAAAAAAATTCTATTTTTATTTTTGGTAATGGTGGAAGTGCTTCAATTTCTTCTCATGTATCCACAGATCTAAACAAAATTTGTAATATAAAATCAAGAAATTTTAATGAACCAAATCATATTACCTGTTTTTCTAATGACTATGGTTATGAAAAATGGATAGTTGAGACTCTTAAAATTTATCTAAAAAGAACAGATACTGTGATTTTAATAAGCAGCAAAGGCCAATCGAAAAATATTGTTAATGCTGCTAAATATTGTCTTAAGAAAAAAGTTAAATTAATTACATTAACTGGTTTTGATATTCATAATAAACTTAAATCATTAAATAAGTCAAAAAATTTAAATATATGGGTAAATTCTAAAAATTATAACCTTGTTGAAAATTTACATCAATTTATTCTTTTAATGGCAATTGATGTCATTAATAAAGCTAAGTTTTAATTAGAGATCTAGTGATTTGACAAAATTTTTGGAAATTTCATCAAGTTTTTTTGAATTAAATAGAAAGTTTTGTAAATATTCATCTAAAATTGTAATTTGAGAAGTTTCGTAACAACTCATTAAAAAATTCCGTATGTTCTTTTTTTTATAATAAGTGATGGCATCTTTTCTGAGATCCTCATATTGCATCATCAATTTTGAAAGATTTTTTTTATTATCATTATTTTTCAAAAAATATTTCAATGCGTTTAGGATTTCATCAGAATTATTTTCTATAAGAATTATTTCTTTATTTTTTAAAAGATCACTTACCTTATTAAAAAAGAGTTTTTCATTAAAGAAAACCTCTTCTAATGGTAAAATTTTTTTTTGTTTTACACAAAATATTTTTTTAAAAACTGCTACATTATTGTACGATGATGAAATACCATTCTGAACAAAATCAATGTTATTAGTCAAAACTTTCTTTTTGTTATATAGATCTGGTATAAATGAATGAGATGCCCCAGTGCCAAAATAAAAATCAGATTCATAAATTTTTTTATGTAAAAGTTCAAAATGATTTTTTGACTTACAGTTATCTTCATAAAATTTATCACTAAAATCAAAGTTTTGCATGGTATCGTCTCCTACTCTGCAAACTTTATATCCATATTTAATTAAATAATTTAACGATTCTTTGTAATTGTTAATATCAGCTGTTGCCTCTAATGATATATCTTTATATTTGGAATAATTAGAGTCTTTTACACAAAAAGAGATTATCTTTTTTTCCTGCAAATTTTTTGTCGAATTATCTAATAAATTTACCTCAGTTTTCCAAAATTCATTTTTTTCTTGAATAGTATAGTTATCAATTTCGCTTATTTCTCTTAAACCAAAACCCAAAAAGGGGAAGCTCAACTTATTGGCTTTATTCCCTGTTAATAAATTAAATAATCCTAAAATTTTAAATTTACAGAAAAAAATTAATATATTGCCGAATATTGTCATAATTAATGACAGAGTCTTTTCCTGGGGAGATAAAAATTTAAAGTAATTAAAAATTATTTTTTTTCCATAAGTTTTATTATGATTTTTTATATAATGTTTATGAAGCGAGAATAGCGGTAAATTGATTATAATTTTAAGTCGTTTATTTTTTTTAATTTTGAGAGCCCATAATAAACTTGAATGAAAACCTCCAAAATTATGTGTTTTTGGACAAAACAACAAAAAACCTTTTTTTAAAAAGTATTTCGTGAAAAAATTGTTCATTAATATTTGAATTTTAGAGTAAATTTATTTATTAAAAATACAAATTTTTTTTTTATCATTTCAATGTGTGAGAAATTATTTTTAGAATCTCGTTTTTATAAACTGGAATTTTATTTCCAATCGTATCTGCAGACTTTGCTGCTGCTATCGAAGCAATAAAAATTGAAAGATTAATATCAATTTTTTTGAAATTAAATAAAGAAATCAGAGATAAAAATGCATCACCTGCACCAACTTTATCTTTTGCTTCTATCATAAATGCAGGACAGCTATGAACTTTATTTTTTTCATCTATAATGAATGCACCTTTTTTACCTTGAGTAACACCTAAATATTTACAATTAACTATTTTTTTATATTGCTTTGCTAAATTTATTATATCTCCCTCTCTTTGATTCATCTCATGTCGTAACTCACCTGCATTTATTACTAAGTTATTTATTTTTTTATACTTATCAATATTGTGTAGTCCAATGTTAGTGGAATTAATCTGTGCATTGAGACTTAAGAAATTTTTTTCTTTTGATATAAAATTTGCAATTTTTGAAGAAATCATTCCATGACCATAATCCGCGACAATTATTAAATCATATTTTTTTTTAATATTTCGTAGTTGATTTATTATTTTATTCTCCTCATTTTTAGAAATTAAGCTATCATTCAGAGAATAAATTCCAAAGACTTTTCTCTTATCTACTCTATCAATATATCTTTTTTTAATTATTGTCGGAGAATTTTTTTTTTTTATAAATTTTAATCTTATATTTTTTTCAATATTTTTTTTTATAAAATTTTTTTCTCCTTCATTTTCTCCTATCATACTTAAAACATTAACATTTTTACAAAAAGAACTTAAATGCCTAGAAATAGCCAAAACACCTCCAAGATATTTTTCCCTTCCATAATCTTTAAATACAAGAACTGGCTCCTTTCCAGATTTACCTAATGCTTCACAGAAAACATATTCATCAATAATTGTTTCACCGATTATCAGAACTTTTAAATTATATAAACTATCAACTAATTTTTTAATTTGAGGAAAAGTAAATTTTTTTTTTAATTTACTTATTATTGATTTCTGCATAGATGTTAGATCTTCTCGATATTTATTCAACAGTGCACTAGAACTAAAAGTTATCTCTTGACTGAATTTAATTTGACCACCTATTTTTTTTATAGCCTCTTTTTCCTTCTTAATCATACCTGTGATATCTTTATTATTTATTTTGTATTCATCACCTTTGAAATAAATATTTGGTTTAATTTTCTTAATTATATTGATAGCACTTGTGTTGTAATTAATTGTTACATAATCAATTACACTAATTGATGCTAAAGTTTCTAATCTCAAATCTGTATTAAAATATGGTCTATTAGGTCCTTTTTGAACGAACTCATCAGCGGTTATCGATACGATTAATATATCACCATTTTTTTTAGCTTCCTGAAAATGTTTAATATGACCAATATGTAATAAATCAAAAACTCCGTGACATAGAACTATTTTTTTTTTATTCTTTTTTATTTTGCCTGAAATAATTGCCAACTCATTTAAAGAATAAATTTTTTTATCTCTCATATTTTGATCAATCTTGCTTTGTTTTTTGACAAAAATAAGTCATTTAAATTTTATTTCTTAACTTAGATATTTAAACCAATCTTTAGTAGCTTTTTTTATAGATTTTTTGTTCCATAATGGAGCTTTTTTCCAATGATCAATATTTTTAATCATTTCTTTTACACCTTCTTCAAAATTAACACGAGGTTTCCATTTTAAATGACTTTTTATCTTATTAATATTTGCCCACGTACAAAAAGGCTCACCAGGTCTTTTTGGGATATAAGTAATTTTGTCACTAATTATTTTTGCAAGTTGATTAACTGTCTGTGGTTTGCTTGCACCAAGATTATATATTTCACCTACTTTTCTCGAAATTGCTGCGGCATAAAAAGCCTTAGTAACATCAGTTATATAGAGAAAATCCCTTTTTTGATTTCCTGAACCGACAATAGTTAAAGCCTTGTTTTCAAGTTTTTGTTTTAAGAAAACACCAAAAACTGCGCCGTATAAACCTGTTGTTCTAACTCTAGGACCATAAGCGTTAAATATTCTTATTGATATTACTGGAAGTTTATAAACCTTACACCAATGTAAAGCGGTTTGCTCTCCAAGATATTTAGTTAATGCGTAAGGATATAGAGTAGAAATAGGATGATTTTCGTCAGTAGGTGTTTGAGCAAGACCATAACATGATGATGAAGCTGCATAAATAAATTTTTTTACTTTCGCATAAGAGGATGCCTCTAGAACTTTGGCTGTTCCAAGTATATTAGTTGATGTATAATGTGTTGGATTTTCAATTGATGGAACGATGTCTCCAGATCCTGCAAAATGAAAAACAAATTTTACGTTTTTAAATGATTTATCATTTTTTTTTATGTCAAGAATGTCTTTTTTTATGAATATTAAATTTTTATGTTTTTTTAAATTTTGTATTCTTCCACCAGACAAATTATCTATCACTCTAACAATATAATTTTTACTTAACAAAAAGTCTACCATATGACTCCCTATGAACCCAGCACCTCCTGTTACTAAAGCAATTTTTTTTTTCATTTTTTTAATCCTATTTCACGTCAGATATTATTTTTTGGTAATGGATTAATAAATTTAAGCTTAAGTTTTTTTAGTTTATTTGATATTCCATTTACACCATCAAAAGCAGTAATTAATATATCTTTATTCTTTAATAATTTTTTATTAAAAAATTTAAGTTTTGGATATAGATAAGGATATTTTTGTTTATCTCTATTTTTATTATCATCTACAATGTAATTTAAAAAAGAAAAGTCACTTTTTAGATGATATGCAAAAGATGGAACCATTTGCCCCGCTCCATAACCTATTAAATTAGTTTTTGATTTAATTTTATTCTTAAGATTGCTTAAGGATTTTTTAAATTGTTTATAATTTCTTACAATTTTATTTTCTAATATATTTACATTATATTTTTGATTATAAACCCTTGTGTGTCTTGAGTCTTTTTTGAAGGCTATCATCAATGATCCACCCCAGAATTTATAATTTATTTTTTTTGCTATTATCCTGCAACCAAGTCGATTAGTTAAATTCTTTAAAGAATTATAATTAAAATAATGATAATGTTGGTGAAATATCTGATCAAATCTATAATTTTTAATCATAAGATCAGCATCTGGCACTTCTATACAAAAAATTGTGTTGCTATCATAATGATCAACAAATTTTTTTAAAACTTTAAATGGATCTTTAATATGCTCCAAATTATGTGTAGAAACAACTACATCTATTTTTGATTTAATTTTTTTTAAGTTTATTTCCTCTACATAACCTCCCAGAACATTTATTTTTTTTGATTTTGGAATTTTCTTTTTCTTCCATATTGGATCAATTCCGATTAGTTTATCAAAATTATTTTTAAGGTTTTGAATAAGTTTAATATCATTACAACCAATTTCTAAAAGTCCTTTTAATTTTTTTCTTTTAAGAGTTTTAAACAAAAATTGCTTAAAAAATTTGATTGCGTTTTCAGACAAAAATGACTCTGATGTTCTGTTTGCATATATATTATTATAAAGTAAATCTGGAGATACAAAATTTGATAGTTGTAAATGTCCACATTTTTTACAAATATTTAATCCTTGATCAAAATTATAATTGAAATTTTTATTTAATTTTTTTTTTACAAAAATTCCTGTAAGAGGAAATTTTTTTAATTTAATAAGATTTTTTAAATTTTTGCTAGAACAAATAATACAGATTTTTATTTTTTGTTTTTTTATCATCAAGAAATTTTTTTAATATATTCATCTAAAGCTGATTTCCAATGTCTTAGGTCTTTTATTTTGGAAGATTTAAGAGCAGTTCTTAAAGGTTTAAAGCCTTCTGAAACAAAATAACTATCTCTTACTGAAATTAGTTTACTTTTTGAATTCAATCTACCTTTTATATATTTAACAAAATTAAAATAGCTCACTTTACCTTTATTAGCTAAATGATAAGTGCCATATTGTTTTTTTCTTAATAATATATTTAAGAGTTGAATAGCTGCATCTTTAGCATATGTGGGCGTATCAATTTTATCTGATGCAATCTTTAGTGTATCATTTTTCTTTAAACTACTTATCACTTTATCGACAAAGCCAGATAAATTATTATTTCTCTCTCCAAATAAAGTTGGGAATCTTACTATATAATGTTTAGAACAAATCGAACTTACTAATACTTCAGACAAATATTTTGTACCACTGTAAACATTATTTGGTTTCGGTTTATCGCTCTCTGTATAAAATCCTTTTTTTTCACCATCAAAAACAGCATGAGTACTAGTTTGCACAAGAATAATATTTTTTTTTTTGCAGATTTTAGCTAGATTTAAGGCCCCAATGGTATTTACCGAGAATGCTTTATCATAAGTATTTTCACATTGATTAATGCCAACAATTGCAGATGAATTAATTATCACATTAGGTTTTAACATTCCAATTTTTTTTTTTAGATTTTTAATATCTAAAATATTTAATTTTTTGCTAGGAAAATTATATAATTTTATTTTTTTTTTAAAACTTTTTAAAACATTTATTAATTCAGTACCAAAGCATCCGCTTGCGCCAATTAACAAAATTTTCATTTAGATAAAATTTATGTGATCAGGTTTTCTACTAATATGGTCGTTATAATCATCTTTAATTTTTTTCATTTCCGATTTGCCCTCATGAAAAAGAAACCTATTGATATAATGTTGTCTACAATTTGATTCGCAATGTTTGTTGACATTAACTTCTTTTCTTATTTTTTCTTGTACCTCCCAATATCTTTTGCTTTCCCAAATTTCTTTAAATGATTTTTCAATAATATTTCCCATTAGAAATTCATCTCGTCTCTCCTGAAACCAATGTCCGCAAGGAAAAACATCACCTCTTCCACTCAAACCTAGAATAAACTGAGTTCCGTGACAACTATCATAATCTTTCCATCCACCATTCAGAACTTTTTTCCATTTAATGTTAACAGTATACTCAGGCGTAGAATATTGTTCAGCTTCTTTAAAAATGTCTAAAGCTTCAATATATTCACCTTTTGGGGAGTCTAATCTACTATCAAACGTATCAGAGCACGGTTTGACAACAAAGTAATCAACACCACATTCTTTTCCTAATTTAGACAATGGCACAATATCATTCATATTTTCTTTTGTTACAACCATTTGAAATCCAATTACACATTTTGAATTAATTTCTTTTTTTCTTTTAGCCAATGCTTTTGCATTTCCTAAAACTCTATCCATTTGGTTTACTCTGTGGATTTTTTGAAAAGTCTCCTTTGTACCTGCGCTTATATTAAATCTGATCCATTTTAAACTATTCAATATTATATCCAATTTTTTTTGATCAATTCTTATCCCATTAGTTGCTAAACTTAAATCTAAGTCGATCTCTTTTCCATAATTTATAATTTCATAAAAATTTGGATGAAGTGTATTTTCACCCTCACCAATCAAAGCTATAGATTTAACACCTATTTCTTTAGCATCTTTAAAAGTTTGTTTTACCGCATCGACTGGGGTATGGAAAATTTTTTTTGAATTAGTACCAAAACCATCTCTGTTCTGAATAACACCATAACAAAATGTGCATGCCATATTACAACCACTAGATATACCCATATCTATATGTAATGGAGCAACTCTTTCTCCTTTCTGCCATGCTTCAACTCTATCTAAATGCCAAAATAATTTATGACTATCCATGTTCCATTTATCGTTTACTTTTTTTTCTTTGTTATCAATTTTTGACATATTCAATAAATGTGTAATGTCACTTTTTTTTAATTCTGACTCTATGGTATCTACTGACAGACTTTTATAATTTTTAAACAATGAGTAAATATTATTTTTAACTTCATTAATTTCTAATTCACTTTCATCTTTATTTTTTGCTATTAAGATATTAATTTTTTCTCTATAAATATTTATACCCTGCACACGCCCTGAATTAACAATATTATCAGTTAACTTTTTTTCATTTATTGAGCTAAGTTTACTGGCTATTTCAATTTCATTTATCATTATTTAAATCTTAATAAACTATTTACCATTTTTTACTATTATTATCAGCTTTTAAACTAATAAAATTAGGGCCATTATTTTTATAAGACTTATAAACATATTTTTCAGTCTCTTCACTATCTTTAGGAAAAAAGGAGTCTATATTCTTGCACAAGCTCATTAATTTTTTTGCATTCAATTCTGAATGTGTTGGGCCCAAAGTTGGATAATCTGCAAAACCAACTAATTTAACATTTACTTTTTGTTGATCTATATCTAACTTTATCTGCTCAAAAGGTCTTTCTATTAAAAATGGAGTAATTGTATATACCCAAGGTTTTAATCCTTCCAATGCCATACCAGATGCGGCGCCAATAATACTTTGTTCACATATACCAAGATTGAAAAATCTTTTTTTATGATTTTTTCTAAAATCATCGAATATACCATAACCAATATCCCCAACTAATAAGACAATTTTTTTATCTTTGTTTGCTAGCTCATTAATAATTTTACCGAATTTCCTTCTCATAATTTTAATCTTTTTTTTGCTATATCTATATCATTAGAAACTATCTTTCTTGCGTGCCAAACCGGATCATTCTCAAATTCTTTAATTCCTTTGCCCTTAGTAGTATTAACAATAAATACACTTGGTTTATTATTATTTTTTTTTTTCTTAAATGCCTTGTCTATAGATTTGAAAGAATGTCCATTGCTTATATTGAAACAATTACAGTTGAAAGATTTTATTTTATTCTTTAAATTTTTTAATGGCAAAGCATCATCTAATTTTGATAACGCTTGTATCTTATTATAATCAATAATTACTATTAAATTATCAAGCTTATGTTTATTTGCAATTAGTAAACTTTCCCAGGTGGTGCCTTCCTGACACTCGCCATCACTAATAAGGCATATAATATATCCTTTTTTTTTTTGTTTTTTTCTTGCAAAAGCCATGCCAACAGAAATTGGCAATCCATGACCTAAGCTTCCTGTAGTACAATTTATTCCATTTTTTTCATCAATTTCTAAATGTGTAGTAATTTTCGTTTTGAAACCTTTTGATCTTAATAAAAGACACAGTGGAAAAGATGCATGTGCCTTACTTAATATAAATTTATCATATTTTCTTTTTTTAACTTCATAAATGTATAGTAAAATTTCTATCATCGAAAAACTACCGCCTAAGTGAGCTTCACCTTTTCGAACAAACTCTTGAAAGGTTTCCTGTCTTAATTTAAGTGCTTTTTTTTCTAAAGTCTCAATATTCATAATAAACTTTTATTTTAAGTCTAAATTTTTCATTCTTTTTATATTAAAGTACAAATCATTGCTTAAAGTATTTTCTAAAGCTTTTTCGTCAAATTTTTTTTTCAAATCTTTAACTGCGTCTTCAATCGTAAATTTAGTTTCAAAGTTTAAAACTTTTTTAATTTTATCAGATGATATGTGGTATGATCTGTTATCGTCAGTTTCTGATTTTATAATTTTAACATCTTTACCAATTATTTTTTTCACAGTTTCTGAAATTTGATTTACTGATTGATTTTCCCATCCTGCATTGAATATTTGACCATTAATATTTTCTTTATTTGATAACAATATTATCTCATAAGCTCTAATCATGTCATTTATATGAATATTTGGTCTTAATTGATCTCCCCCAAAAACTGTAATTTCTCTCTTGTGAAAAGCGAGGTTTGTTAAAATGTTCACAATTACATCTAATCTTTGTCTTTTAGAATATCCACAAACTGTAGCTGGTCTAATTACTACTGTTTCAAATTCTTCAGATGTGTACTTAAATAAAATTTTTTCACAATCTGCCTTAAATTTTGAGTAATCAGTTAATGGCTCCAAAATCATCTCTTCATTTACATTTTGCTCTGATTTAATCCCATAAACACTAGAAGATGAAGCATAAACAAATCTTTTAACATTATTTTGTTTACTAATTTGAACTAGAGGTTCAAAAGCATCGAGGTTTATAGATTTTCCAAGTTTGGGATTCATCTCAAAACTTGGGTCATTAGATATACATGCTAAATGTATTACTACATCATGATTTTTTAAACTTTCTTTTAATAAATCTTTATTTCTAACATCACCTTCAATTAATTTAATTTTTTTTTTATTTTTAAAAACCTCTTTTCCATATAAGAAAAGATCAAAAGCTGTTACTTCATAACCTTTTTCAACTAAATAATCACTTAAAGCACAACCTACATATCCACCACCACCAGTAATAAATATTTTTTTAAACATATTGTTTACCTCAGCCATCTATTCATATTTCTTTTATTGTATAATCTTGCTTCAATACTAAATCTAGTTTTATTTCCTAAATTGAAACTATTTCCATGAAGTAAATTTGGATGAAAAATGATAGCCTCTCCAATTTTTAAATTTGGTCTTATAAATTTAAAGTTTTTTATATATTTATTTGAAAAAACATTTGTGACAGTTTTTGATTTAGCAAAACTTTTGATTGGATGATTTTTAAGATGTGACTTAGGAGCAAATCTTAAGGAGTATTTTGATGAAAAACCAATTATAGGAATCCAGATTGAGACTAAAACATTTTTATCATAACAAACCTTTCCTCCTACATGAAGATCTATATGTACACCAGTTGCATCTTTATTTTTAACTTTTTGTGGTCTCGATATTCTGAAGCCAATTACATTGGATTTAATATTTCTTTTTCTCAATGAACCTACCCAATATAGTGAAGATTTATTGTGTCCCCAACATTCTTTCATTATCAAGTTTAAAATTTTGAATTTTCTTATTGATAAGTTAAGTGAATTATTGAGTTTTACATATCTAGTCGACGTTTTTAAAATTAACTTATGACTTTTTTCATCAATATTTAATTTATGATAATCATATAATCTATTAAACTTTAAATTTTTTAGTAGTTTGTTTTTATCTAATAAATTGAGTTTATTTATTATAATTTTCTTAATCTTTTCTAAATCAGATTTTTTGAATAACTTAACAATACAATACCCTTTTTCCATATAGCTTAATAATTGAGTATTTTTTTTCATTAAATTCATCTATTAATTTTTTCTTGAGATATTTAAACTAACTTTTTGTTGCAGTTTTTATTGATTTTCTTAGTCTTAGTCAAATGAGTTTAAATAAAATATTGATAGTGCTTGCTAACTCTAAAAAAAGTAGCATGGGGTTAGGAGATTATATTAGAATTGCATGTTTTTTACCTAATTTAAAATGCAAAAAATCTATTGGTATAGTAATAAGGATTTATTCCCAATTTTGAAAAATATAAATTTTATAAATAGAGTATGCAATTTAAAAGAAGCAAATATTAAAAGTCTTATAAAATTAAACCCACTAATAATAAATCTATATCAAAATGGAGAAAATAATAAAAATCATCTTTTTATAAATAATTTATTCAATAAAAATAAAAATATTAAACAAAATACTCAAAATCTTTATGAAAAATTATCAAAATATTACAAAATAAAGAAATACAAAATCTTTTCTAATAAAAAAGAAATAATAAAAAAAGATATAGATATTTTTTTCAATTGGAAGGCACCAATAAAATGGAAAAGTAAAGAATTTTCAAAAAATAAGTGGAGAAAACTTGAAGGTATTATTAAAAAAAGATTTAAGAATATTGTATGGCAGAACCCTAAAGATAGCTTGTTACAGTATTTAAAAAAGATAAAGAGATCAAAAAAAGTTGTATCTATTGTTGGGTTGGGAAATCATTTATCAATTTTATATAATATACCTACAATTATACTTTGTGGTCCAACATTTTTTAGTGAAGCTAAAAAACATAGGAATATAAAGTTAATTTTTCCAAGAAATCCTTGTAATTACAAATACTGTAAAAAATTAAATAATTTGGGACATTGTGGCAATACAAAACATATAAATGTAGATGATATATTAAAAAGTTTATAATTAAAATATGAGCAGATATAGTTTGATAAAAAGATCTATTCTTCTAGGGGAAAATAAAATCAAAAATAGAGTAGTCAGTTCCCCTATTAGCACAAATATGGCTAATAATGATGGCACGATCAGTGAAAATGTTCTTAACTACTTTGGTAATCTAGCTGCTAATGATATTGGAATGGTTACAGTTGGTGCTGCATCTGTTTCTAAAGAAGGAGGTGATGCTGTAAATGGTATACACATTGGGGGGGAAATTCATGAGTATGGATTAAAAAAATTAGCATCTAAAATTATTAATGAAGGATCTACTCCAGTAATACAAGTTTACCATGTTGGTGCTCAGGGAAATGCAAAGTACTCTAAACAAAGAGTAGTTGGACCATCTAAATATATGGTTCCAGATATTGGCACAGAATCAGAAGAATTAAATGTTGATGAGATAATCAAAATAGAAAATGAGTTTGTAGATGGTATTGTTCAGGCTTTTGACTGTGGATTTAGGCTTGTAGAAATTCATTTAGGGCATGGCTATTTGCTTCATGAATTTTTATCATCACATATGAACAAAAGAAATGATCTATATGGAGGATCAAAAATAAATCGACTTCGTATCGTTCTTAATATTTTGGATAAAGTAAATAAAAAAAGTAAAAAAATAACAAAAAATATGGGAGCTAGAATTTCAGCAAATGATTTTATTTATGGAAGTCTTGATCTTAAAGAAAATAAAGAGCTGATAAATATTTTAGACGAAAATAACTTTGCTTATTATTCTGTTACAGCTGGTATCTACGAGACTGCTGGACAAAAATATATTCAAATGAAAGAAGGTTCTTATTGGGAATATGCTTACAATTTAAAAAAAATGACAAAAACCGCCGTTATCGCCCAAGGCAATATAACATCACTAGAAATGGGAGAAATTTTAATCAAAAAAAAGATGTGCGATATGTTTGGGATGGCACAAGCATTGATTGCGGATCCAAGATTAGTAAAAAAATCATTTAATGAAATGGAAAATAAAGTGATTCCTTGTGTAGCCCATTTAAAAGTTGGGTCATGTCACAGATGCAGATATTTAAAACAAAAAGATTTATCTTTTGATTGTATCACACCTTCAAGTTGGCATAGAAAGAATCTAGAAAATGATAATTATACAAAAAAAAAAGAAATAGCTTTTTGGAAAATGCTAGAAAAACTCAAAAAAGATATAACAGGCAAAAAACTTGCAAATGTTAAAGCTATTCAAAAAAGTTTTGTTGGAAAATTTTAAATTAAATATCAAAAAAATTCTAAAAATTTTTTTCAGTGCATAAATCAAGCCAATTGAGCTATTAGTACTGGTCAGCTGCACGCATTACTGCGCTTCCACATCCAGCCTATCAAC
>MDTG01063034.1_pt1 | contig 16556 bp, 17 predicted proteins | sample 811421 | NCBI WGS metagenome assembly MDTG01 (sample SAMN05326645, study PRJNA326480) | marine metagenome | isolation source: seawater | place: Pacific Ocean: South East | collected 2011
GGCATAACGAAGGGATACACATCGATATTGGGTCTATACAAGCTTTGAGAGAGGCGCAAATCTCAGCTTCCAAAGACGCTGCATCGCTCAAAAACATCCATGACGACTGGACAAAAAGATTTGCGTCGCATCCGATACACCAGCAGATTAAACTTGGTATACAGTCCTAAAGTGAGAACTCGATAAAACCCATGAGTATAAAAATTCTTGTAACAGGTGCCTGTGGATACAAAGGAAACGTGCTTGTTCCCAAGCTCTTGAAAGCGGGACATACAGTAATAGCCTTTGATATCATGTGGTTTGGTAATGATTTACTCAGTCATCCTAATCTTACAGTTGTTCAAGGTGATGTCCGGCAGATTGATAGTATCCCTCTGGAGGGTGTCGAGGCCATCATTCATCTGGCATCGATAGCAAATGATCCTGCAGGAGACCTCGATCCTAAGCTTACGTGGGAGATAAGCGCATTAGCTACGATGCAACTTGCTGACAAGGCCTCACGGCTGGGAGTTGAGCGCTTTATTTATGCTTCATCAGGCAGTGTGTATGGCTTAAAGGATGAAGAACATGTAACCGAAGACTGCTCTCTAGTTCCACTTTCCGAATATAACAAGACTAAGATGGTCGCAGAACGTGTGCTTCTGAGCTATAGCAGTAATATGGTTGTGCAAATAGTACGGCCTGCTACGGTCTGCGGTCTGTCCCCTCGTATGCGTTTAGATGTCTCTGTGAATATGCTCACCATGCAGGCTCTCACACGGGGGGAAATTACAGTATTCGGTGGTGATCAGACTCGCCCAAATATTCACATAGACGAGATTACCGATCTGTATCTTTATCTTCTAGAGCGACCAGATGTGGTTGGGATCTACAACGCAGGGTTTGAGAATCTCTCGATTCGCCAGATCGCGGAGATGGCATGCAAAAAAGCTGCAGCGAAGATCACGATTGTGCCATCAAACGACCCCCGTTCGTATCGTGTGAACTCTGACAAGTTGCTTGCCACAGGCTTTAAACCGACGAAAACAGTGGAAAATGCAATTGATGACATTTGTTCTGCCTTTAGACAGGGACATCTGCAGGATCAGGAACGCTTCCACACCGTGAAGTGGATGCAGAAAACAGGTAGTAAGCAGATCGCTGTATGAGTGAGATTCAATTTCAGCTATTCGCAAGAGGATACTTTGATCGCCTGAGACAAGCACTTGACCGCATTCCATTAGAGCCTGTGGAGGCACTTGCTGATGCTTTGAGCATAGCGTGGCAACGGAATAACCAAGTTTTCATTTTTGGAAATGGAGGCTCTGCTGGAAATGCGATTCACCTCGCCAACGATTTTTTGTATGGAATCTCTAAACAATTTGGTCATGCCCTGCGTGTCACTGCACTGCCAGCAAATTCTGCAGTTATTACTTGTTTGGCTAATGATACGGGCTACGATGGAATTTTCTGTCACCAACTCTCTGTTTTGGCTGAACCAGGAGATATAGCTATCGCCTTTAGCGGAAGCGGTAACTCGCCTAATATCCTGCGTGCGCTCGAATATTGCGCTCTAAATAACGTCGAATCTTTTGCCATTCTTGGATATTCAGGTGGTAAAGCAAAAGAATTAGCTAAATACGCTATCCATGTTCCAGTGGACGATATGCAAATTAGTGAGGACCTTCAACTAGTAGTGGGGCATCTTATGATGCAGTGGCTCTATTCAAAGCGCGAACTCGTTAAGGACAAAAAAAAGTGATGCGTTACGAAATTTTTCGATAAGCCGATGAGCCTCCCCACTAAAACCTTAGCTGCTATCCTTGTCGAACAGAAAAAAGATCTGGTCGTGGACGAGATCTGTCTTCCACGAACACTCGATGTTGGTCAGGTATTGGTTGAGTTTTCTTACAGCGGAATATGCGGTAGCCAAATTGGTGAAATTGATGGAATCAAGGGGCCGGACAAATGGTTACCCCACCTACTGGGTCACGAAGCTAGCGGTAAGGTACTGGCCATTGGTCCGGGTGTAAGGTGTGTAGCGCCTAACCAAATCGTGGTTGCTCATTGGCGTCCTGGTAAAGGTATCGAGGCAGATACACCGAAATATACTTGGAACAATAGAATAGTGAATGCTGGCCGGGTTACTACCTTTAACCGCCATGCGATTATTTCCGAAAATAGACTTACACCAATTCCCATTGGGACAGATCTAAAGACTGCCGCGCTCTATGGATGCGCTGTTACCACAGGTCTCGGAACTATCGAAAATAAGGCTCAAATCCGATTCGGAGATTGCGTGGTTATTTTTGGGGCAGGCGGTATAGGGCTTAATTTGGTTCAGGGAGCGGTCCTTGCGGGCGCGGCGCGAGTGGTGGCAGTAGACCTCTACGACAATCGGTTGGCGCTAGCACGGCAGTTGGGCGCTACTGACGTTATAAACACTACGACCGCCGATGGCTTTCAGGCAATTGACGATGCTCTTGGTGGTGAGGTGGTCGACGTCTTTATCGACAATACTGGACAGCCAGACGTAATTGCCAAAGGGTATCAAATTGTTAACTCTTCTGGTCGGGTAGTGCTTGTCGGGGTGCCTAAAAATGGCGCAAAGACCTCTCTCGATACCTTGGACCTTCATTTTGGAAAATCTATCACTGGAACAACGGGTGGGCAGACCTCGCCGGATCAAGATATTCAACGCTACATGCGTCTTTTTGAGAGCAGGAATATTAGCCTCACTCCCTTGATTACAGAGTCGGCTCCCCTGCAGAGTGTTAATCAGCTCATTTCTGGAATGCGTAACGGAGAGACCACTGGCCGTTGTCTTATTGATTTTGGGACAGATAAAGCGTGAGTTCTGTATTGGTCTTGGGTAGCAATTCTTTTTCAGGAGCGAGTTTTTGCAGCTATCTGCTAAAGCAGGACATAGACGTTATAGGTGCTAGCCGTTCCCCCGAGGCTCCCGGGGTTTTTCTACCTTATAGGTGGCTCGATACAGTCAAGCAAAAGAGGATGCGCTTTTTGCAGCTTGATCTCAATCATGATTTGGTCAACCTTGAAAAACTTCTGCGTCAAGAGAAGATCAAAGTAATTGTGAACTTCGCGGCACAGAGTATGGTTGGAGAAAGTTGGGACAATCCCGATGATTGGATGCAAACCAATGTAGTTTCAGTGGCTCGTCTGGCTGAAAGACTTCGTCATATTGATTTTATTGAAAAATATGTGCACGTGACTACTCCTGAGGTGTATGGATCTACTGATGGTTGGATCTCCGAAGACACGCCATTCAATCCTTCTACTCCCTATGCCGTCTCGCGTTCGGCGGGTGACGCGCTCTTGAAGATTTACAGAGAGACGTTTGGGTTACCTGTAGTATCGACCCGTGCGGCAAACGTATATGGTCCGGGTCAGCCGCTCTATAGGATTATCCCGAGGACTATCTTCTTTTTGCTAACAGACCAAATTCTCGAGTTACATGGAGGAGGGGCCTCGACTCGGTCATTCATTCATATTGACGATGTGAGCAGTGCCACTTGGAAAATTGCGCAGCATTCCAGCATCGGTGAGACTTATCACATCTCCACTGACCGTATTATTTCTATTAAGGATTTGGTATCTCTTATATGTGAGAAATTTAAAACCCCGTTTGATAATCGGGTAAGGATGGTAGACGAGCGTTTGGGTAAAGATAATGCGTACTGGCTGAGCAGCTTAAAGCTACGCTCAACGATGGGTTGGGAGGATACGATAAGCCTGGAACAAGGAATCGATGACACTGTAGCTTGGGCAAGGAATAATCTTTCGGCCTTACATTCTCAGCCAATCCAATATATTCACAAGCCATGAACGTATCTCAATCATCGAAGAAAAAGCTAGAACAAATCGCGCGTACGATTCGTTTTCGAACAATTCGTAACTCGCATTGTACTGGTACGCCTCATTTAGGATCTTGCCTTTCGTGCACAGATCTTCTCGTGTGGTTGTATTGGAATATCCTGAAAATTGATTCGCGTGACCCTCAGTCTCCGGCTCGTGACCGCTTCATCTTGAGTAAGGGCCACGCGGCGCCAGTGCTTTTTCAAGTGTTGGCCGAACGGGGGTTTTACTCGATAACGGAGCTTCAGAGCTATGGACATGATGGTTCAATTTTCGGTGAGCACCCCCCTTCTCCAAAGTACCTCGCTGGTATTGAGGCAGCCACTGGGTCTTTGGGGCACGGCCTGCCAATGGGTTTGGGTATGGCGTTGGCTGGACGCATCCTAGAACTGCCTTACCATGTTTACGTTATCCTGAGTGATGGTGAGTGCAACGAGGGATCAGTTTGGGAGAGCGCCCTTATGGCAGCCGCTCAAAGTGTTCAAAATCTAACCATCTTCATCGATTACAATAAATGGCAGGCTACCGGCCGAAGCGATGACGTGCTAGGTCTTGCTCCATTGGCTGAGAAATGGAAAGCTTTCGGGTGGGCTTCGATCGAAATTGATGGTCACTCTTTTGAAGAGATGTCAGAAGCGCATCAAATCCTCTCCAATGACCCCCGCCCTAAGGCAATTATCTGTAATACCATTAAGGGCAAAGGTATCCCTTTTATGGAGGACGATAATAATTGGCACTACCGAATTCCCACAAAGGAAGAGGTAAGTCAGAGTGCGCAAGTACTACAGATTCCCGCCGACGAGATTTTACTTAAAGGCCCTACCCCTATTAGCCACGATTAGATGTTTTTGACCTCATGAGAAATGCATTTGCGGATGAAGTGACACAGTTAGCCTTGGAGGATCCTAGGGTTATGCTTTTGTCTGGTGATATTGGCAACAGACTGTTCGATAAGCTTCGGGCCCAGAGTCCGAGTCAATTTCTTAACTGTGGCGTAGCAGAACAAAATATGATGGGCGTTGCAGCAGGCATGGGTCTAAGCGGTCTGCGACCTATTGTGTATACAATTGCCCCTTTTACTACCTCGCGTTGTTTGGAGCAGATAAAGGTTGACGTTGCCTACCATCAAGCTCCAGTGATTATAGTTGGAACTGGGTCCGGCCTATCTTACGCAAGTTTAGGGCCAACTCACCATAGTCTCGAGGACTTCGCTATTCTTCGAGCAATTCCAAATCTGCAGATAATAGCGCCATGGGATACCATATCTTTGCGAGCTTGCCTGCGTATGGCAATGCAGACTAGTAAGGCAACGTATATCAGAATTGGTAAAAAGGGTGAGGCTGATCTCTGCGAAGCTCAATCCATGCCCGAAATCGGCTCTGGATTGACGCTTTCTAAAGGAACTCAACTCTGTATCATCGCGGTGGGTACCGTGGCTCACGAAGCGCAGTCGGCTGGGAGAAGATTGAAACAATCAGGCGTTGAGGCAGAGGTTATAGTTACTCATACAGTCAAGCCTAGTCCCTCGCGCCTATTTGATAATCTCTTGGATCAGTTTGACCGATTTGTGACAGTTGAGGAGCACGCGCGTGTTGGGGGATTCGGAGAGGCTTTTCTGAGCCACCTCGCAATGCGAGGAATGGAGAAGCGGGTAATTTGTTTAGGTACGGATGATAGATTTATGGCAGTTATCGGATCCCAATCTTATGCGCGCTCACACTTTGGAATAGATTCTGGCTCAATTGTTCAAGCAGCTAGTGAACTTTTGTAGGGGCGGGTTTTGCTAATTGGCTTGGATTTTGACAACACTATCGTTTGCTACGATAGGCCGATCGAGCGATTAGCTGATAAGTTGTTGCAATTACCCTCCGGTCTTCCTCGAACAAAACTTGCCATTCGGGATTATTTGAGAGAAGGCAACAGGGAGCAAGAGTGGACCGCTTTCCAAGGTGAGCTCTACGGGCCGGGTATGTCTTATGCACAACCTTTTGAGCATTCGGTAGAAACTATGCGGGCACTCAAGACCGCGGGTCATTCATTATGCATCGTTAGTCATAGAAGCTTGAGACCATACGCTGGGCCCGCTTATGACCTACATGCAGCGGCCAGAGCATGGATAGACAAGAACTTAGCATCAGATCTCATCGTCAACTCGCAGGCTTTTTTTTATGAGACAAGGGATGAAAAAATAACCGCTATTGGAGCTTTAGAATGTGAGATATTCTTAGATGACTTGCCAATTGTTTTAGGAAACGAAGTCTTTCCGAATTCTTGCCAGCCGATATTATTTGATCCTGAAAATTTTCACGCCAAAGTGAACTGCGTTCGTATTACTAATTGGAACCAGCTTCCAGTGATGTTTTCAGGTCTCCAGTGAAGTTTCCTTCCCACCCACCAGAGTTTGCTAAGGAGTGGTGCCGTAGTCTGGGCGTAAACGTCAATACTCTAGAATTGTTAAAAGGTGGAATCAATAACGAGGTTTTTATCTGCGGCGTAGGAGATCATTCGTTTGTTCTCAAAAGATATGCCGAGGCTTCTGTCGAAAAGCATGACCGATTTCAGGCAGAGGTAGACTTTTTAAGTTACGCGCAATTGGTTGCGCCCGAGTTCGTGCCTCGTCTCCTTCATACAGACGACGTTAGCCGCAGTTTAGTATTGGAATTCCTGAAAGGAGATCGGTTCGAAGATGGGATGCATCCGTCTGAGGAAGATATTGGTCAGGCCTTAACTTTTATGCTGTGCCTAAACGCCGATTTAGCGTTAGCAAAAAGAGAAATTCAAAATAACGCTGCAGAAAGTTTTCTTACGTTAACTGAGCATCTGTGGAATATTGAGCATCGTATCAAGCGAATGGGTTCAGAGCATGTCCCTCAATGCTTAAAAACCAATGTAGACAGGATTATTTCACGATTGAAACGGCAGCTAGAGGCTCTTCAGGAACGAACCACGGAGTTAATTGCTCGAGGGTACTGCGAAGATCTTATGGAGCCGGATAAACTGTGTATATCACCTAGCGATTTTGGCTTTCATAACGCTATCCATAGTGCAGGTAAGGTAAGATTTTTCGACTTTGAGTTTGCGGGCTGGGATGATCCTGCGAAGGCTATTATAGACTTTGACTTGCAGCCGCGAGTACCGATTGAATTAAAAAACAACGTCCTGAGGAAGGGATTACCTGATCATTACAGAGGTCTGAAAGAGCGGTGTCAAGCTCTATTACCCATCTTGAGGCTTAAATGGGCGTGTATAATTTTAGCACCCATGGATCCGGTTAGATGGAGTAAACATAATCGAGTTAGTAAAGGCCATGACCTTGCAGACCAGCTTCAGGCCAAACTTTTATTGGTTAATAACTACCTAGATGAGGATTAATTATTGGGTTATTTGGATTTGATGTCCCCCTTACACAAGGCAACTACGCGAGACTATTTGGCTCGCGTCAATGATGATGAGTATCCTAAAGCTAGAGCTGCGGAACTTGCCAAGCAGTGGGGATTTGATTATTGGGATGGGGACCGTCGTATTAATTATGGGGGTTACACATATATTCCCGGTCGTTGGGCTCCGGTCGCAAAATTAATGATCGAGAAATATAATTTGCTACCGGGCAGCAGAGTGTTAGATATTGGTTGCGGCAAGGGTTTTCAAATATATGAACTCTCGCAGTTATTGCCCGGCGTGATAGTGCGAGGAATCGATATTTCTGCATATGCGATCGAAAATGCTCATCAAGATGTAAAACATTTGATAGATCACGGAACTGCTGCAGAGCTTCCGTACCCTGATAAATACTTTGATTTGGTTTTTTCAATAAATACTTTGCATAACCTCCACAACAGGGAACTTGATAAAGCTTTACGTGAGATGCGGCGTGTCAGTGAGCATCAATATTTATGCGTCGAGTCATACAGAAATGAGACGGAAAAGACGAATCTGCTCTATTGGCAAGTAACTTGCGAACAATTTAACAATCCAGATGATTGGGAATGGTGGTTCAAAAAAACAGGTTTCGACGGTGATTATTCTTTTATATATTTTGAGTAAATATGAGTAATTGTAGACTTTGCGGAGCAAACCGGTTGAAGGAGGCATTTAATTTTGGTGCCCAGCCTATCGTTCATCATCTGTTACTCTCGGAGCAACAACATTCACCTCTTTTCGAGTTCACTATAGCCAGTTGTCAGGATTGTGGGTTCCTTCAGCTGACTCAGTTTCCCGAGGCCAATTTACTGTATGACAATTATTTCACTTTAAGTTCGTGGAAGCCGCAACCGCATGCTGAACAGCTCATTCGGGTGATGACGAGGCTTTATGGGCTTGATGAACGATCTCGGATTTTTGAAATTGGAAGCAATGACGGAGGTTTTCTCGAGTTACTCAAGTCAAAAGGCTTTGATTATATTTTTGGAGTCGAACCAACCGATGATGCCAGCTCAGTTGCGATAGCAAAAGGACTGCCTGTGACGCGATCTTTCTACGATTCTGAAGCCATGGATTGCCTGTTACAACAATTCCCCGATGCGGATTGCATAGTAAGCCGCCAAGTTATTGAACACATCGAAAATTTGACAGACTTCATGACCTGCATCAGATCTCAGCTAAAAGTTGGGGGAGGACTAGTTTTAGAATTTCCCGATCATTCGATGAACTATGAACAACTTGATTACACATTTTGGGAAGAGCACGTAAATTATTTCACTATAAATACAATTCAATATCTACTTAGTCGATACGGTTTTCGGATAATCCATTATGAGACGGCTCTATTTTCGGGAAAATGTCTAATGGTGTTTGCAGTGAAAGAAACAGAAATAAATCCGACTCTCAAGGGCGCGTATTACGAAGTGATGAGGGTTAGCGACTATATAGAAGAGTTTTCAAAATTTAAGCTCAGGTTGAGAACGTTTATCGAAAATAAATGTAACAGCAAAAGATTAATGATGTATGGGTGTGGTGCACGTTCATCAAACTTTATTAATTTATTCGAGTTATCAGAATATTTTTCCTGTTTTGTTGACGATCAAAAAGAAAAACAAGGAAAAATTTGTCCAGGAAACTATTTACAAATCTTGGGTTCGGAAGAGGTCGTGCTCAATGAAGCATATATCGCATTAGGGGTGAATTCAGAGGCTGAGTCAACTGTGATTGAAAAGCACAACTTGAAAAGATTTTTTTCAGTACTTCCACCGAGTCGCCATCTCCCAGAGTTTTGGAGGTTCTCTGTTGAATAAACGCCACAAAAAAAATTCGGTGACAGATGCTGAGTCAATGTTTTACAGAAGACAAACTTGTCGGTTATGTAATTCAGTAAAACTAGAAAAAATTCTGAGTTTTCCAATGTGCCCACCGGTGGATAATTATCGTTATGCGAATGAACCGGAGATATTCCTTCCTGACCTACCGATGGACCTATACATGTGTTCGGAATGCGGACACGCCCAGCTTTTGGATGTGGTAAAACCAGAGATATTGTTCGGAAATTACATTTACACATCGAGCAGTAGTCCTGATCTACAGGAACATTTTGAAGGTTATGTTGAGGTACTGAAGAGCAAGGTAAATTTGAAATGTGGCGATTTTGTAATAGATATAGGAAGCAATGACGGTTTATTTTTGAAGAAACTTCAAGCTAATGGCTGTAAGGTTCAAGGTGTTGACCCTGCTAGGCCTGTAGCGACCCAAGCAATTGAGAACGGCATACCTACAATTGTGAGTTTTCTGGATGAACCAGTTGTAGAGAAAGTACTAGCCGAGTTGGGCCCGGCAGATTTCGTAACGGCAAACAATGTTTTCTCCCATTCCGATGACTTGAGAAACTTTGCACATATGATTCGGCGTTTACTGAAGCCTGAAGGTGTATTTATCTTCGAGGTGTCATACCTTAAAGATCTAGTTGAAAACAAAGTCCTAGACTACGTTTATCACGAGCACTTGGCGCACCATAGCGTCGTTCCACTAAAACGATTTTTTGAATCTATTGGTATGCGATTATTTGACGTAGAGCACGTGAATACCAAGGGCGGAAGCATTCGCGGATTCGCCTCGTTAGTCGATTCATCGTGGCAGGATTCAGGCAGTGTCGAGCTATTTATTCGAAATGAGCTGGAGATGGGGCTTTATCGTTCTGATATTTACCTCAAGTTGACCGATTATATATTTCAGCTGAAAAGTCAGATCAACGCCGAGTTACGTAGAGAGAAGGAAAAGGGCCACGTCATTGCGTCGTATGGAGCATCAGCAACCAGTACTGTTCTCCTAAAGCTTCTCGGAATTGAAAAATATATTTCCTTTATCATCGATGATAATGTTGATCGACAGGGGCGATTGAGTCCCGGAGATCTAATCCCTGTATATCCTAGATCTTTTTTACTTGATAAAAAACCGTCTGTGACTTTCATAGCTGCGTGGAGGTTTGCCGATCTAATATTATCAAGAAATTCTGAGTACCGGGCTACTGGCGGTAAGTTCATCGTACCGCTTCCAAGCATTAACATAGTCTCTGCTTATGACTAGACGCATTTGGATTTTTGGTGGCACAAGCCCACTCGGTAGCAGGCTGGTATCAGGGTTAAAGCAAGACGCAGAAGTAATCTGTTTCGGGCGCTCGGAGCCTGAAGGTGACACTAGTCGGGTCCGCGTCGACTTCAGCGACGAGCAGAATCTCCGTGACACTTTAAGAATAAACTACGGCGAGAGACCTCCGGGTGGTATCGTGTTTGCTCAGCGTTACCGGCCAGTACAAGAGGCATCAACTTTGGACTCAGTAGCCGCCGGACTCAAGGTTGAATTGGGACCTCTGTTTGCAGTAGTCGACCTTTTAAAAGAGCACGGGAATACTGGTTTGTTGAGATCAATCGTTATGTATAGCTCGACAGCGGCTAACTCGGCACATTTGGACGTTCCAGTCTTTTATCATCTCCTTAAGTCGATGACAGTTAGCTCAGTTATTTCACTCTCTCCTGATTTAGGAGGGTTCAACATAAAAATTAATGCCCTCATTTTGGGCGATTTTTTAAAATATTCAATCGATAGTTATTCCGCTAAAGAAAGATTGAATTTCCAGAAAATAGCGGAAATCTCTGCAGATAGGCGTTGCGGCTCAATATCTGATATCGTCGAAGCGACACGATATTTATTATCGGATGAAGCTAGTTATATCACTGGACAAGTAATTCACGTGGATGGCGGAGCTAATTTAATCTCACCGGCATCCTATATCAGGACGCTCGGTTTATGACAAAAATAAAGCACCCAACGGATCGGTCACTACTATTTATTGAGGATGAGATCCTTGGTAAAAATCAAATTGATACACTAAAAAATTTGAACTTTTCTGAAACAGGTACGCGGCGTCTCTGCTTCCATTCGTCAAATGAATCACCATTGCACGTTATGGCAGTACAGGCATTGGAGAATTTTGAGTATACCAGGCATGCACACGTTAATAGCGATGAATTGATTGTTGTAGTGCAAGGTAAATTGAGAGTTCGAGTTTGGTCAACCGGAGAAGACTCTGAGCCTCAGATACACTTTTTGGGTAACGATTTGGAAACATGTGATTGTGCCGCGATTTGTATTCCAATGAACACTCTGCACGATACTATGGTTGTGGTCGCTGACACTGTTTATTTAGAATCAAAATTAGGTCCATTTCAGCCCGAATCGACGGTATATAAAGCGTGTTAGCCGGCTTGTTTGAACAAAGAAAAAAAATTTTCCAAACACCAAATTTTCTAACTATTCATAAAAGTTATCCTAAAGAAATAAACAAATGTCGCTGGTATTTGAAACATAGGGAATAATAATGGGATTCCACTTATCCGGTTACACGTATAATCTGATTGGAGAGAAGACTTCGTCATGAATTTGGCTAATTTTGAAAAGCATGATGCGGCTTTAAGTAACGATGAAATTGATAAAATTGAAAAGTTAATGCTCGAACAGATAAGCATGACGACGGGACGGAGACTCGATTCGGTAAAGCTTTATCACGAGTTCCCAGATTTCATCCATAAAATCATGCTCTCGAAGAAGGGCGCTAGAGTTTTTCAGCGTGAATCTGTGGAGCAAATTCTATCCATGCCCTTTTTTTTGAAACTCCGGAACCGTTTCGAAAAGTTTACAGTTTCGAATATTGTCACAGAGACTTATAAGTCAGAAACGGAGGAAATTTATTTTCGGCTGGTGAGACCATGGCAAACGTCTGATGTTGGCTGCCCTCACTGTGATTTTTGGTTTCATCAGGCGTATGGGCTTGAATATGCTAGTCGCGGTAGTACCTGGAAATGCTGGATTCCCATCACCGTTGAGCCATTCAAAAGTGGTCTGGAAATATATCCGGGGGCATCTATCGACACAGTTGAATATGTGGTTCAGGATAAAAAACTTTCCTGCGACAAATACCAGCCCTCTCTTGGAGAACCTCTACTTGTTCCCGTTCAGCCGGGTGACATACTAGTTTTTCGAGATGATGTAATTCACTCGGGTGCGATTAATGAGGGTGCTTTCACGCGGTCAAGCATCGAGATTACGTTTATAAACAAATAAAAGGACTGGTATGGGAATATCGTCTTACTCGATGGAAGGCGAGGATGTAATTTTAGCGTCGCTCTTTCGAAACGTCGATAAAGGAAATTTCTTCGATATTGGCAGTAGCGAACCGATTTGGAATTCAAATACCTATTTTTTTTATAAGAAAGGCTGGCGCGGAGTCGCCGTTGATGGCAGAGATCTTTCCGTCGAATGGGAGAAAACTCGACCTGGTGATAAATTTGTACGCTCTCTTTTAGGTGATGCGAATGGTGGTGCGATGGATTATTGGATATTTCCGGACCCTACTATGAATACTGTTGATGGAAATACTGGAATTCGCTATGCATCACGCTTTCCGTCGTCGGATGTTGAGCGGACTAAGGTCCTAATTCAAAGAGCCTATGATGTGTACCAAGAAAATTACGGCGGGAAGGTGGGAAGCGAGGTACCCCCGCCCCATTTCGTCTCGATAGATGTAGAGGGCTTTGAGATATCCGTACTGAGGGGGTTGCTGGAGCCAAATCTTGAATGGCGTCCCGCGGCACTAGTGGTTGAGGCTAAGCTATTTAATTTTTTGAAGCCTCTAGAAAATGACGTCGCGGATTATCTCGTTAACACGCATGCTTACTCTCTGATAGCTAAGACACCTCTGAATGCCTTGTTTGTAGATCCGTTAAACCCTCTCTTTGGTTGGCTACCTACCTCGATGCTCCAAAATAGCCGGTGATGATGGTTGAATTAGGTCATAATCTTATAACTTAACTTGGTATATTTAAACTAAGGAAAATCGTATGCCAGTATTGGTCGCGGGCCATTTTAATATTCTACATCCTGGCCACATCCGGTTATTTAAATTTGCTAGAACTCTGGAGTCCAAACTTATTGTCGCCGTGGAGAGTGACAGACTAGCAGGCCCGGCTGCACATATTTCAGAGGATTTACGACTAGAGGGCGTTAGGAACTGTACACTGGTCGACGAAGCTTTTGTTTCGGATGAGCCTGTAACGGAACTCATAGAGAGGTTGAGGCCGTCTGTTGTAGTGAAAGGGAAAGAATTTGAATCAAAGTTTAACGCCGAAGCGGAATTACTAAAAAGTTATGGTGGGCGTCTTATTTTTAGCTCCGGTGAAATGCAGTTCTCATCTGTAGATCTCATCCGCCACGAATTTACCGCTCAGTCTGAACACGCCATTTCGTTACCTCAGGATTTCATGGATCGTCACGGTATCACTACTGAGGGTCTCTCTAAATTGATTGATTCTTTTTCGCGGGTAAACGTCTTAACTATTGGTGACATCATCATCGATGATTACATAAATTGTGAGCCCTTAGGCATGTCACAAGAAGATCCCACGTTGGTGGTGACTCCCGTTGCCAAAAATAGATTTGTCGGTGGCGCGGGAATCGTGGCAGCCCACGTGCAGGGGTTGGGTGCTAAAAGCAAACTTATTAGCGTAGTTGGCGAGGACTCAGCGGGGGAGTTTTGTTCGACTGAGTTGGAAAGACTAGGCGTTAATTGCTGCTTAGTTCAAGATGTCAGCCGTCCTACAACCATTAAAGAGAGATTTAGAAGTCACGGAAAGACTTTACTTCGGGTGAGTCACCTTCAACAAGGAACGGTAGCCGTCGAGTTGCAAACAGCTATGATTCAGAAAGCTATGATTGCTTTGAAAGAATGCAACGTTCTAATGTTTTCAGACTTTAATTATGGTGTTCTGCCCCAGACTGTTGTTGAAAAATTGATTGAAATGGCGTTAAAGAATGAAGTTACGATCGTCGCTGATAGCCAGTCGTCCAGTCAACTCGGGGATGTGAGTCGCTTCAAAGACGTAGACCTATTGCTTCCAACCGAGCGTGAGGCGCGTGTGAGTACACAAAATCGCGAGGATGGCTTAGTAGTTCTTGCCGAGGAGCTACGTCAGAAATCGAACGCGAAGAATATTTTTCTAAAGCTCGGAGCTGATGGGGTTTTAATCCACGCTCCCGACTATTCGTTTGGGGGTTGGCTCACTGATCAAGTAGGGGCCCTCAATTATCTTCCGAAAGATGTCGCTGGGGCTGGCGATTCAATGATGGTTGGAAGTGCCTTAGCACTGGGAGCAGGAGCTAATATTTGGGAGGCTGCTTGCATTGGTTCAATCGCGGCCTCTATCCAGGTAAGCAGAGTCGGAAACCTCCCTTTGAGCACAAATCTTATACAACAAGTTCTCAATCGATAATGATTGATTGAGTTTATACAGAGACCGAGTTAGGCAGGTATAGCAAGGCGGAAAACCTTTGCTGATTAAAAAATTGAATAGAGTGATTGGACGACTTAGACAGTTACCGCGCTACCTTTTGCACGGCCTATGGGCTTTGCCAGTGGTTTTTGCAATTAGGGCGCTTAGGCCGTTCAGACTAATCCGATTTGGCGTTATACAATGTTCAAGAGTTGGACACTTCGCCGCAGATGTCGGCCAGCGCAAAGCGCGTGATCAAGTCAGGATTGATAGGGATTGTGTTGATTGGTACTACCTTCAAGATGAAGGGCGTGGTTCAAATGCCTTTTGGAGAAAAGTTGTACATCGTTGGTTTAAAGTTAATGGATTAGTACGTTATATCTATACTTGGAATCAAATTTTTCCCTTTGGTGATGTTCATAAAATAAATATAAAAAATAATAGATCAAGGGACTTGGGGGGATATTTAGAAAAAGCGCAGTTAACCCTTCCAACCACTTCAGATGAAGAACAGTTGGCGACAGCATGGATGCAGCAGTTCGGTTGGGTAGTCGGAGATCCTTTCGTTTGTGTTATGGTTCGGGATTCAGAATATTTATGCTCTGAGTTTCCCGAGCAAAGTTGGACGTACCACTCTTATCGAGACTCGGATATTCACACTTATATTAAAGCCATAGATTATTTAACATCTCAAAACGTATTCGTATTCCGAATGGGTAAACAAATGGCTAACCCCATGAATTTCGAAAACCCCAAATTTATCGATTATGCTTTTCGGAAAGATAAATCGGACTTTCTGGATGTGTGGCTTTTTTCAAACTGCGATTTATGTATTACTACTGGATGTGGTCCCGACATGTTCAGTGATGTTTTCCGGCGCCCTATTTTGGCCTTAAATTTTCTCCCACTTCAGAATCTTTGGTCGTGGAGTAATGCGCTTCATTATCCAAAAACATTAAGGTGGCAGAAATCGCAGAGGCTTTTAAGTTCATACGAATATTTGACTCACGCATACTATTCGACTGAACAGTATTGTCTTGCAGGTATTGACATACAGGACTTGACCGAAGCTCAAATCTTCGAAGCTGTTAGAGAGGCTTGGGAGAGAGTCAAAGGTTCTTGGATACCAAATTACAATGATCTTGAATTGGAGCGAGAGTTCAAGAATGTTCTTATATCCCACCCCGATTTTGAGCGATACCATGGATTTCTCCATCCAGAGACCAGGCTTGCTTCTGCTTTCCTTAATTTTCTCAGACAACTTAATACAGAAAATCCCGCCAGGTAGCTTCCGAAACATAGCAAGCTAAATACGTCAATATCAGCCTGTGGCAAAAGAAATGCTATTCCTCTAAATTAAAACTAAGTGCATTTCAATATCACCTTTATAACGCGTTAATCATAAAACGGCTCTTTATCAAAAAAATTATTTATATATTTTGTAGGATGCTAATTGTTCAGCTCATAGTTATGATAAATAAAAAAGTATTTAAACGGGTGCAGGAAATGTCTCTAAGCGTAACAAAGTCTTTATCTTCTCTTGCTTTATTCCTAGTAATTACCGCATGCACTAATACCGAAGATGAGGCACGTGAAGCTCTGCGGGAGTTGAACGACAAATACGAAAAAGCCAGTCTTTGGAATTTCAAACCACCGAGGCCTGGTTTGATGAACGAGGACGACGTGGACATCGCACTGAAGGCTATTCTTGAAATTCGCGCCGAACTTAAAGCCTTTGCGGCGAAGTTTCCAGAGACTACGGCTGCTAGAGATATGATCTCAAAATACGGCGCACACGCTGACGGTCTCTCGATTCAAAAAATTGATGCTCAAGTCAAATATCTAGAAAGGGAAAAGGCGTTGTTTCAGCATCGTTCAACGGTGCTTTCGAACCGGGAAAATAAATCAGTTAGTAGAGCTTTCGGATTTAGTTTTCTCGAAAAAAGCAAC
>MDTG01396128.1_pt1 | contig 16555 bp, 9 predicted proteins | sample 811421 | NCBI WGS metagenome assembly MDTG01 (sample SAMN05326645, study PRJNA326480) | marine metagenome | isolation source: seawater | place: Pacific Ocean: South East | collected 2011
ATATCACATTGGTTTGGTATAGTTCAAATCAGCAAATTATATATGTCGTAATTGTATATACATATGGAAACGGATAGTTCTATAAAATCTATTATACAATACAAAGAAAGTATTCCGGTAAATGATATTTTTAAAATATGTATTTTAAATGATACTAATACGATAAGTAAAATGTTTATATTTCAAGGAAGTGATAAACCAATTGCAAATGATAGTGAAATATTTAGTGAGTATGAAAAATTACAAAATAATACCGGTGAATTTGAAATAATTCCATCAATTATGCAAATACATCGTGACGACCCAATTCATGTAATCAAAAAGAAAATATTGCGTGAACTAAATATTCCATTATTATGCTATGGTGAATTGTACATGTTTTCTAATACTGAAGTATCATTATTTTTACATAATTTGTATATGGAAGTTACGAATAACGATAGCAAACCGTTAACATTATCTATTATAGGACAATTGTTAATGAACCTTAAAATATACAATGAAGAAACCCTTTCATTTTTTGTTGATATAAATAGACCCACAATCACTTATAATGAGTTTATGAAAGGATTAAGTAATTATACAGATAATATTGAAGTATCTATTCCAATTGGACAAAGATTTTCTTTAAAGAGAGATCTTATATTTTCTTCAAATCCCTATCATATTTTACAATCATCACCTCTTGCGTTTCAACCATCTGGTAATAATCCTCTTTTAATGTTTGATAATCATCTATTATTAACTTATGGTAATCTCGTAAATAATACAATTTATTTATGTATAGCCGATGATGTTCTCAAATATGGAGAACGAAATATGATTCAAGAATCTTTTTTATTAACGACATACTTTCCTATTTTAGCGAAGCGAGGTATTAATTCTAAGGATGAACTTATTGAAAATAAACCAGCTATTTATGCTGAAACACAAAAATTAATGAAAAAAAAAATATTTGACATGTATAATAACATTGATATTTTTCATGATACTTATAATACTAGAAAAGAAGAATTAAAGTATACAAAACGTGGATTATATAGTTTTGATCTTACACTCCATCCTATTACAAAACAGATTTTTCCATTAGATAGTGTATTTAAACAAATACATGCTACTGAATCTATACCATATATTAAATATAATCCGGGACATCGAAGAGAACCTATATATCGTTTATTTTCTACTGAACGTACAAAAACTGGTAAAAAAATACCTACGTTAACTAGAACTCAAATCAATGTATTTTCAAAAATAACAGGAAAGTCTAAGCAAATTTCGTTTGTTATTAAATATATAAATGATAATTCATCTGAACATCTATTATTACATATTAATCAAAATGGAAATATTGAAATGAATGGATCATGTAAGCAACCTATTCTACCTAAACAGTTGAACACTTTACTTATAGAAACAATTAACCCTATATTATTAAATATTAATGAAATAGTTGATTCTGCTGGATATTCAATTGCATTGTTTCGAAATATTTTTGACGAACGAATTGAATATAATAATCTTAAATATATTTGCGGACTACCATTAATAAATAATATTAAATCCACTGAATTGTCTACATTATTATCTAATATGTTTCATGTATATGAACCCGATATTAAAAAGGGTGCTATATTGCGTTATAAACGTGTTGAAAATTATACTGAAATGAATGCTATGAATGCTCTCATTACTCAAATATATAAAAATACAAATAATATCGTTGATGTTAAAAATGCAATTATAGATAACTTTTCTTTAACTGAAGATGAAGCTAATTCTAAAATTACTAGTTTTTTTAATAATCATATAGTTATTAATGGGAATTATGTTAATAAATCAATTGACATTGTTGATAATCCAGGATTTCCTACATTGATACATAATACTAGAGAGTTTGGTGTAAATGAAATAGACTTCGAAATTACTGATATTAACTCAATTTCCTATATTGATCAAATTCATATATACATAGATAGCTTTTTACGATTAACACAATATCCAGAAACCACTTCTATCAATAAAAATGAATTAATTAAAATTATGAGTAAAGACAAAAAAACAGAAGATGTACCTGTTCAGGATAATGTTATTACCACTACTATTAGAGATCTTAAACCATTTACATTAGATAATTCTAATATAGAAGAACATGAAGATGTAGAAGATCAAGGTATAATATTTAACTATGACGTGGATGAAGATGATAATAATGATGATGAAGAGAACAAAGAAAGTGAAATAAACACGAATGATACAAAGTTACTATTTATGGACGATGATGACGATGATGATGACGATGATGATTTGTTTAAAATGTCAGGAGGAGGAGTGTTCTTTGATAAAATGAAAAAATTAGAACCAACTTTATTTCGTACAAAGCGAGAAGGAAAATTTGATTCATATGCACGTGCATGTCCTAGTCATAGTAGTCGTCAACCTATTATATTAACAAAGGAAGAATTAGATGAATTAGATGATGATACATATGAGGTTGCTATGCCATATGGAACTAATGCAGATAAACCATATTGGTATATATGCCCTCGGTATTGGTGTCTAAAGACAAATAAACCAATGACCGATAAACAGGTGGCAGATGGTGAATGCGGTGGTAAAATTCTACATGGTCAAACCAAGAAACCTATACCAGGCCATTATATATATGAATTTACCGATGATAGACAACATAAAGATAATGCTAATAATTATAGACAACACCGACCTGGTTTTCAGGATGGATGCTTACCGTGTTGTTTTAAAGAAATGAATAGTGAACAACAAATCAACCGTAGAGCAACATGTGGTGTAACTAATAATAGTTTACGTGGACATAGAGATACAATTAATAAATTAATCAAACCTGTTGGCTATACAGCTTCTAATGATAATGAAGAACTGAATGAACCAGATGATATTGAGAAAAAAACTACACGAATTGGTTCTAATATTTTAGGTTTTGATAAATTTCCCATAGATAAATCTCGTTGGGGATTTTTACCATTATCTGTAGAGTTATTCTTACATACCGATAATTCTACTTCAGTTGCAAAAAACAATTCTGCATTGATTAGAAAAGGTGAAACTCCATTATTAAGATATGGTATTGAATATTCTCAAAATCAATCATTTGTTGCATGCATGGCTGATATATACACGTATAAACATAACATTGATACTCCATCTATTAAGGAGATGCGTAAAATAATTATATCACATATAACACTAGATTTATTTATTACATGTAATAATGGTTCTCTGGTTTCTGTATTTCAACCAAAAAAAACTATTGTTACTGATATTACTGTTGAAAAGTATAAAGATACTAAATTTTACAAAAGTTTCAGTAATTTGGATAATACTTCACAGAATAATTTTTTAAAAGATACAATTGCTTCCTATTTAGAATTTCAAAAATTTTTAAAAAATGATGATTCATTTATTGATCATACTTATTTATGGGATTTACTATGTTCCGCGGATACTAATATTTTTCCCGGAGGCATTAATATTGCTATGATTGAAGTTGTTGATAATGATATCACAGATAATGTTGCTGTTATTTGTCCTACCAATTCATATTCTAATACTATGTATGATTTAAATAAAGGAACATGTATAATTATAAAACATAATGAAATATATGAACCCATATATATGTATGGTAATACGAATATTAATAAAATATCTAAAAAAAATGCTGTGAAAATATTTTACTCACAAAATACTCCTCCTAACTTACTTAATGTTTTTAATATGATAAATAAAACAACAGATGCATATTGCAAACCTGTTAATAGTATACCCAAAGTATATGATTATAAACGTAATTTAAATGCTTTAACTATATATAATATTTTGCTACAGAAACACTATCATATAAATAGCCAAGTTCGAAATTACAGAGGTAAAACTATAGCTTTAATGGTATCTAATCGCAAAGAAGATAATGATCATATATATATACCAACTGAACCATCATCTACATTAAACAATATTACTAGTATATTTACTGATCAAGTTAAATGGTTAAATTATGAAAATACTAGAGATAAATTATTAGTTATATCTGAAAAGACTAACGGAGAAATATTTTGCAAACCTGCGATTAAAGTAATTGAAGACGGGTTAATTGTTGGAATATTTACTGAAACTAGTCAATTTATTCAGGTTGATACTCCTACTGAAGATTTTGGAGATGACGGTATTCCTAATTATAATACAAATGGTTATAAGGATGGTCAATATTATGAAGCTGATAAATCATTTGCTACTGATTCAATGAGAGATAGTACTCGTGCTATAACTGTTCGTAATATTTCACTTGAAACACAATTTTATACTACATTCCGCAGTAAACTTAGATCTTTATTATCTAACTATAAATACAAATTATTAAAAGATACTATTATTGAAATTATTAATAACAAACAATACTTGTATAAAATTAAAATGAAAAAATTAGAGATACTTGTACGTTATATTATGAAACCACATGTTTCTTTTATTGATTTTGATGATACCGTTCTTGATAATATAAATAATATGAAGACTATCGTTAATAAAGATGATTTAAAACAAATATGTTTATCTAGTAACAAAGCTATGTGTGTACCCTCTAAAAATCTAACTACTAATATTAATAATGAAAACCTTTATTTTTTAAGAATTTGTGATGAACTATTGCGTTATAACAGAATTCGTATTTTCATATTAAATGCTAACAGCTTCTTAAATATTAATAATATCGAATATTCTATTAATGAAAATGAAATTTTTATGTTACAATCTTTAATTACTGCTGAAGAATTAGACAATTTAAAACCTGTTCCTAATAATAAATATATTAACCATTTCCCTAGAGATTTTGCTAATCCTATTAATAGTAATCTTACTTCACCTGATGTTCATATTGAACAACAATATGCGGATTCTTCAAATGCTACATTAAAACTTTTACATAAGAGCTGTATAAAAGATACTATACCGGTATCTAGTATAAAAATGGGAAAATGGAGTAATATATTACATGATAACGCGATTGAACATACTTCAAATGCAACTACTTCCTGTAGTTTTTATCCTCTAATTTTTATTATGAATGATCACCTTAATATTAATGAAAATATTTATCAAATTAAACAACGTCTTTGCTCGTACTATAAACCTTTATTCGATAAATACTTATTACAGGTTTGTAATATACTTGAACAACAGGGTAAGCGTACGTTTGTTAATCTATTAAAGAAGAGAAAAATTACAATAGAAACTATGATTATGAATGATAATTATATTATTACCGCTATGGATATTTGGGTATTTGCTGATGCATTAAAATTACCTATTATATTATTTGATCATAATGGATTTAACAACTTTATACCTAACATTGATTGGTTAACATTAAGTGGTGTTCATGATAATGATGTATTTTATTTTATAAGAATAATTTCTAACAACAGTTTTCATCTCATTACACCTCCATCTGCATTGCGTGATTTAAATGGATTTGGTGAATTGATTACCGATACAGAATATGATAAACATATACAACCCATTGCTGAATACTTACCTAATCATGTTTTTACTATACCTAAGTTGAATATTCGCAAAATAAAGGTTAAAAAATAAACTATGTGTTTCATTATTATAAATTATAATTTTTATTTATAATAATTTGGATTGTATTACACGAATTTCTTTTAATATATGTTTCATTATAATATTAGAAATATCTTCTGTTTCTAATTCCATATTTATTTTCATTGATGGTGGGGTGATATTATAGATATGACATATATATAGTAACCCTATTAATAATTTTTCTTCATAATATTCACGACATTTTATAAAAGTTATGTTACTATCTGTATCTATTTTATTTTTATCAGGATGACATTTTAATACTATAATTCTAAAACATTTTTTTATATAATTATTAACAATAATTGTATTATTATCTGTAATTTTTGGTTCTGTAGTAGTTTCTGGTACAGTTGTGGTTTCTGGTTCTGTAGTAGTTTCTGGTACAGTTGTGGTTTTTGGTGCTGATTTGGTTTTTGGTACTGATGTGGTTTCTGGTACTGCGGAATTTTTTGAATCGAATATATCAGGACATATTTTTATATTTTCTGCTATAAATGTAAAAAATGTATCATTTGAATTATATTTCTCATATGTATTAAATGAATTATCTATAAGTGGATCATATATTATATTATCATAACAATTCATTATTTGAAAAATTTTATAATATATATTAACCCGCATTAAAACTATAATATATCTATATATTAATTTATACCGTATATAAATCATAATTACAATTTGTTTGATCCATAATAATTGGCTTATTAAATACTTTATTAAATCCATAATTAAATAAATTTTTTTGAACAGATTTATCATATAAATCATAATATCGTGATACGTTTCGAGTAAGTACAAATAATGAAATTTGATTGTTATCTGTAACAATTGAATAATCATATTGTTCATTTACAACTGGACCAATTTCTATTACCCAATATGGGTTTGATCGTGACATACCATCTAACATTACTGTAAGTTCTCCGCCGCTATGACCTTGATTGTAAAATGCATATCCTGAAATTTGATTAACAGTGCCATCCTTATCGAGTTGGCTGTTTAATACAGTAACATTTGATGATAATAGTCCATAATCAGCAACTGAACACGTGCCGTCTCCCTGAAATGTTTTATCAAAATTATCTTTATATACTTGATACCATCTCCCCATATATAATGGCAAATCTAAACTACTTAATGGTGAACAACCAGCATTAACTGCAATTATAAATGTAAAATAAATAACAAAAAATAAGTTCAACATTATATATAATAATAATTAATATTTTATATAGTTTTATAAAACAACAATAGTGGATATAAGTAAACAAATTATTAATAAACTTATAAATGGAGAATCTATCCCTGCACTATTACAACCCATATCTTCTGCTAATTCCTTATACTTATCAGCAACATTCTTATCAAAATTATAACCATATTTATTAGAACACCCACCACATTCATTATAAAGGTCATCAACACACATTTGACAATTTTTGCCACAAACACATGTAGTTGCATTTACTGGAGTACATAATTCTCCAATTTGAGGACAATTGTCAGAAAGACACGACTCCCAGTAATTATCTATTTGATAATTACATACGTTTTCACAATTTCCACCGGTAGATGATAAAATTACATTCGGTGTAACTAAACAAAATAATAACAATAACTTCATAATAATATATTATATATTAATTAATATATTGTTTTACATAGAACAAATATAATGTCCTATAATATCATCAAATTTCATCCAATCTATATTTTGTTCTTGATCTTCATACTCATCCTCATCCACTTTTAAATTATCCAATAAAATTTGCATAGCATCAACTATAATCATGTGTTCTTCTTTATCAGTAAATTCCGTTTGTGTATCTTCACTTTCTTGAAGACGATCCCATTCTACTACAAGAAAATTATTTAAGTTTTCATACCACGGTATATCCTCTTTAATAGTAAGTGTATATTTTACCAAAAAAATTTTATTTATTATATCCTTAGCAACATCATGACACATTTTATCTGTAAAACCCATTTTACTTTTTAAATATATATAAAATACTATTTATATTTTTATATGCTTAATTCATTTTTTTCTTGGCGAAACTTTCGTGTTTGGGTTAGGGGTAAATATTGATTTGTACATTAAAAATGTCATAATCCCGAAAAATACTAATAAACCAATTACAGGACCTGACATAATTCTATTAAAGTTGATAATATATTGCATGCTTTGATATTATCAATTTTTTAATTAATTGTACTTAATTTACAATCAAATGGATGATTTAAATATATATGATGATTAGATGTATCAGTTTGGTATAATGCAAACTGATCTGCACATGTATTATCTTCGCCATCAGTATTACTACATTCCTTTAATTCATGATATTCATTTTCATATATTTCCGTACATGAATGGTAATAACCCAACCCGGTAATTGGTGGTATATGTGGTATCATATCCTTATAATGTGTAAACCGCCATAATTTATCCATTTTTGAATTTACAAAGTTTGCGTAATTCCTATCACCAATTCTAGGTTGTCCATAATTATATAAACTACTATAAATTCCATTAGATAATAATTCCATACTAATTAATTGAGCAACTGCAGCACCATAAGAATGTCCAGTAATAATAACATTAAAATTTGGGAATATATCTAACATATCATTTACATATTCGTGCACAAACGGGTATATATTATTGGAAGAAGTGTAAAAACCAGAATGAACATTACAGTTACATTCGGTAAATGTAGAATATTGTGTAAGAATAACATCAGCATCTTCCATCCAATTTCGTGTAGATTCTGAACCACGGAAAACAACTAATATCTTATTTTCTGGTTGAATAACACCAACATACCCGTGTAAATCCGTTTTTTTATCATATAAGGTTTCATAGTATTGAAATTCATTTGCGGGTTCAATGATTTTCATTGTATTATAATTATCTTTATCACAATATGCTGCACCGCTTAATACTACGCAGGTTTTTGCAATATTTAAATCAAATTGCATAGTGGCGAGAATAACTGGCATTAAACTAGCAAAAAATAGAAAGTACATATTATATGATATACATATATAAAATGCTCTACTATTATTTTTGTTGTAAGTTAGATTGAGATGCTGATCTTACTAACTTAATCGGCGATAGCACATCATTTTCATCGTTATTATTATCTTCTATAAATCTGTTTTTTTCTAATTGATGTTCATTCCAATAGAGACGATTTCTATAACCTCGTATACTATTATATTTTAAAAACTGACTAACAATATCTATACCGTGTCTATTAAAACCAAAATCTTTTGGAAGACCATATTTATTTGTTTTAAGTAAAATGCGATTATTAATATTAACACATTTCCTACCTAGATATATATTTTCAAGAATATTGCGTGTAATAGGAAAATCATATGTAGAATTATGCAATGAGATAATAGTATCTTCTTGATGAATCATTTCTTGTATATTGGTTATGTTAGTTCCCATTAAAGTATCTATTGGGTAACACCCGAATCCACCCTGTTTTTTATAATTTTGTAATAATTCAGTAAAAACTCCTTCCCTTAATATATTGTTCATGTAAACCAAAATTCTTAGTATAATTTTTGATTATATATTTCTATAATCAAAAAAATCAATTTTATATACTATTTTTGTATTCAAAATTATTAGATACCAATATCATAATCATCATCATCCACGTCTATATCGTTAGATTGATTAATATTAGTAATATTATTTATTATTTCAATATTTTGTTTAGAACATTTATCATCACTATCAACAGATAATCCAAATTGTTTTTCAATTTCAGTTAATGTATCAGTCCTAACAATATCTTCTACTATTAGTTTTTGCATTTTTTCATTATCTAATACTAAATCAAATGCGCCTGTTCCAAACTTACCTGTTTGTCCCATCATTACACTAGCTGAAACTCCTCTCATATGATCAAAATCAGCATGACGAGCAGCATCTAATAAAACTTCAGTATGCACTTCAAATGTTGCTTTAGATATTGGACCAATATTATCATTCAAAATCCCAGATCTAAATATAGCAACCATATTTTGATTTGTTGTCATACGATCACATAATATACTTAAATGATGATAATTAATATATACTCCACTAAAATCCATAACTTCAGTTAACTCATTGTATAGCACCTGTCTAGCAGCTTCAATACCAAGTACATCAAATACCTGTTTTATGTCGTTACTAAAAGTTCGTTTCCAATCAATATAATCTAAACCCATAACATGAAGCAAATTGGAACCGGTAGTGTCCAATATCCATGTATCAACCTGATTATATTTCCCATCTTCCTTTTTTACAATATTTTGTAATTTACGAGGAGTAACATCTGTTACTGAAGATACTCCACGAAGTACAATGGTTTTCATTAACATTTCCTGAAAGTTGCGTAACATATATATTTCATCAGATTGATCCAATGAACTTACTGAACCCTTTTTCTTAGACTTAGACAATACATTACTATTTAATCTAATACGAAATATAAGGTTATTAGAATTAAAATCAGAATATATACATGATATTTCATTTCCATAACTACTATTTACTGCAAAATGAATATCATCCATGGTAATATTTTTCTCTAGTAAAGTTTCATCATCTAATGCAATACGAATAACCCATCTAGATTTAGATGTCGTTGTTTTATTATCAATGTTGTCATCTGCTGAATTACATTCATTAATTAATTCTTCGAATTCGCGATATTGTTCCATAAGTAAAGTATCTTCATCGATCTTAGTAACAGTATCCACTGGGTCAAAACAAATTTGTACAGATTTTACTACATCAGCGAATTTAGTATGTTCTAACATATTTGCATAATGAGATGCTTTATCACGAGATGTCTCATCATTTGATTTTAAAAATACAGTCATTGAAGGATTCTTAGGATTTTTTGTTAATCTAAGAATCTCTTCAATTCGTGGTACACCACGAGTAACATTAGATTTTGATGCAACACCACTTAAATGGAATGTATTCAATGTCAGTTGAGTAGTTGGTTCACCAATCGACTGTCCTGCAATTACTCCAACCATTTCTCCTGGATGTACTAATGATTGTTTATATTTAAGTACGATCATTTCCAATAATAATACTAATGCTCTTCTATGAAATCTTTTTTGAACCAATAGAACCTTTGGAGTTAAATAATAATAATATAATACTTCAAATAGTTTATTAGGTGGTGCAAAACTTAAATTTGTTAATTTAATATAATATTCTTGAATAAGATCAAACGCCTCTTGCGGTGTAATATCAACCGTAGAATTGGTATTTAAATTTAATTGACCCTGAATATTAGCTATAGAATTTTGAAAGGAAACTGGAGCTCTCACTGCAGTATCATTTTTGTATAAAAACACATTCTCAATTAAATCATCCTGATATTTACACATTTTATCAATATACATCTTACATGTTTCTTTTGTTTGCTGACGTTGCTTATTTAGACGCGTAATAGTACCCTTAGTATATACATCTATTAATTTGCTTCGTTTATCATTTACTCCCACAATATCATATTTTAAGTATATTTCTTCTAGTGACAATCCAACTAATCCTATTTCGGTGCATTCCACCTTGGTTGAATCGAAATTATCATCTCCATATGCAAATTGGACTATCTTTCCAATATTATTTCGTACAGTCATATCATACTCGACTTTAATATCTTCTAGACCTTTAATAAGTCTTCTTTGAATATATCCAGTCTGTGATGTCTTAACTGCTGTGTCAATTAAACCAATACGACCACCCATTGCATGGAAGAATAGTTCGGGAGCAGTTAAACCTGAAATATAAGAATTTTCTATAAATCCGCGTGCTCCAGGAGAGTCATCAAATTTATTATAATGAGGTAATGTTCTACTATCAAAACCATAAGGAATACGTTTACCGTCTACATTTGTTTGACCTACACATGAAATCATTTGTGAGATATTAATCAATGAACCCTTTGAACCAGAATTAACAATCATTAGAAATCTATTATTTTTACTTAGCGATGTTCTACCAATTTTACCAGCTTGTTCTGTTGCTTTATTTAAAACATTATTTATACTAGATTCAAATGCATTCATATTTGTAGTTGACGTATTATTTTCAAAAATACCTAGATGAATTTTTTCAATAATTGATTGTACTTCTTGTTTTTGAGTCAATATTGCCTGAATAATGCTATCCTGTGTCTTTCTATCAGCAATTAAATCACTAATTCCTACACTGAATGCACTATTTTTCATATATTCAGTAATAATATTCTGCATATCATCAATATACTCAGTTGCTCGCATGTTACCATAATCATTACATATACGGTGAATTATACCGTTTGTGGTTGACCCCAATACCGACTTCTCCATTTGTCCACGGATATAATTACCATTACGAATTTCCAAAATATTATTACTCGTTGAATAATCTTCATCTTCGTTATATAATTTGGTTTTACGCTTTATTGTAATTGGTGGAAGAATCTGGGATAATATATCAAAGTTACTTATTTTATCACCATTTTCACGCAACTTATTTACATCTATATTAGAATACCGCATTAGGAGATTCATAGCTTCACGTGGAGTAAATGTTACATTTGGTCTAGTAAATCTATATGATCCCAACATGGAATCCTGGAAAATACCAATAATTGGTGCATTATTTGCAGGACTAATCATTTGAAATGGAATAGCAGCTAGATTCTTTAGTTCAGTTTCTGCCAATATACTTTGAGGCATATGCATATTCATTTCATCTCCATCAAAATCTGCATTATAAGGCTTTGTATCACCGACATTCATACGGAAAGTATCTCCCTTTTTCATGATTTTTGCAATATGACACATCATACTCATTCTATGTAAACTTGGTTGACGATTAAATAGAATGGCATCACCATCCATCATATGTCTATGTACAACATCACCATTTTCCAATTTAATAGACAATGTATCCACATATCTAAGTGAAATATTTTCACCATTTCTGCGTTCTAGAATCTTTGCACCTGGATAATTATCAGGACCATTTTGTACTAGCGTTAATAAAAAGTTTCGATTACGATCATTTACTGTTACCGGTTTCGTTATATTCATTGCTATCTTCATTGGAATTCCTAATTGACGAATTGATAAGTTTGGATCACCTGTAATTACTGAACGAGCACTAAAGTCTACACGTTTTCCCATCAAATTTCCACGAATTCTACCATTTTTACTGTTTAGTCTTCCACTAATACAATTTAATGGACGGCCGGATCGCTGTGCCATTGGATCTGCTCCTTTTACTTTATTATTTGCAATCATTGCTACAAAGTATTGCAAAATACCTGTTAATACTTCAATTACTTTTGTTGCTGCATTATTTGCCAACTTTTCACGCAAATCACTATTAGTTTTTATAATATTGCTATAAATATGTGTCAAATCATCTTCACTTCTTTGTTGAGCATCATGTTTTACAGATGGGCGCATTGCTGGTGGTGGTACTGGAAGTACCTGACATATCATCCATTCTGGACGAGACCACAATGGACTGAACCCCATAAAATGAACATCTTCATCACATATGCGTTTAAATATTTTTATTAACATTTCAGGGGTTAATCGTAATGTAACTTTATTTGAATCACTATTTTCTGTATCCATCTTTTCCCAAATCGCTTGAATTGTTGACATACCCTCTAACAATATCTTATCGGGTTGTTTATATCCACAGCCATCTTCAGTGCAATCCCCACAACGTTTTACGTTTGCGGCTAGCGACGTGACATATTGCCATCTTTCTGTTGGTGATTTAGTTAAAATATGTTTATGTGAATTTTTATTGATTCTTAATTTACTACATTTAAAACATACACATTTGCATATTTTCATAATATCTTTTAAATGTTGTATGAATATTACTGGACGAGCCAATTCTATATGTCCAAAATACCCTGGCGTATCAATATATGTATACCCGTCAGTGGGACAAATTAATCCAGGTTCTAAGACTCCCATTCTAGGATCAAATAATCCACCAACTACAGGTTTATTATTAATATATGTATCCCGAGATGTTACTTCTACTACTGAATTTTTTCGAATTTCATCCGGGGATAACATACTAAATTGTACTCCAATTATTTTTGATGACGGATTAATGTCATCCATTTTACTATTATGTGGAGGCATTTAATTTCCCTATATGATTATGTTTATATTTTTTTCGAGTTGTATTATCAATTTTATAATTTAGGATATTTTCAAGTTTTAATTCTGTCTTACTACAATACTATTTATTGCATTTTTTGTAAAAAATTGATTTAAATATATGAACATAGTTGTATTCATCTTTTTAAGACGTACATGTCTTCTCAAACTAGTAAAATGTCCAACCGTGAAATGCAAAAATACCTGAATAGTAAACGTTCCAAGCTCAGAAAAACTGCCGATAGCGACGACAGTGATAATGATGGTTATGAAACTATTGGCAGCGAAGATAGTTATTATTCTGATGATACAAGTGATTCTTCATATGTTCCACCTAAGAAGAACAAGAAGCAATCTACTCGCAACAAAACAAATAACAAAAAAAGTAAATATGGTAAACATAAAGATACTGATTGTGATGATGACGATGATATTGATATTATCGCAGTTCGTAATTTAATTACCAAATTATTTCCGTCTAAATATATGAAAGAACGGAATGAAAATACAAAATCAAATAGAAAAATGACTTCATCAAAATCTAATAAAAAATATAAACAAACAAAATCTAAGCGAGCTAGTAAATACGAAGAAGAAGATGAAGATGATGATGAAGAAGAAGATGAAGATGATGATGATGAAGATGATGACGAAGATGACGACGAAGATGATGATGAAGATGATGATGAAGATGATGACGAAGATGACGACGACGATGACGACGACGAAGATGATGAAGACGAAGAAGAAGACGAATATGAAGAAGAAGACGAAGAAAAAGGTGTTTATAATATTGTATTAGCATTAGATGGCATTGGAGAAGAAGAAGAAGATGCAGAATATATCGAAGATAATGCAGAATGCGACAGTGATGACGAAGAAGCTTTTATGAAAGAAACATATCAACCTGATATTACTCAAGACGTACCTGGTAAAAATATCAACAAAAAGGAGAAAAAACGTAACAAAAAGGGGAAAAAAGATTCTGATAATGATGATGATATAATTACTGATGTTGAACAGGAATATTTAGATTTGGTACAAACTAAAAAGCAACTTTCTTTACAATTATCTAAACAGCCAAATAGTAAGTTTTTGAAAAAGGCAGTAATAGATTGCAAAAAGTCGATTAATAAGCTGATTAAACAAGCTAGATCAAAGAATGCAAAGAGTTATCATAAGTTGATTCATACTACTAAAAATAAAACTAATGAAATAGAATATTTTAAAAAGAAGATGTCAAATAAGGAACAATTGCGTGCAATGAATGATCTCAAAGAAATCAATAAACATATTAATATTGATAAACCTTATAGATTAGCACTATTAGATTCAGATATGCCGGCTAAGTTTAAGGCATCGGCTATGCAAAGATTGAATGTTTTACGCACAATGGAACCAGGTGAAAGTGAATACTACAAAATTAAGAATTGGGTTGATACTTTTATGCGAATTCCATTTGGTACTTACCAAAATCTAGATGTAAAGATGAGTGATGGTATTGATACATGCCATAACTTTATGTCTAATGCAAAAACAACATTAGACAACTGTGTATATGGTTTGAATGATGCTAAAATGCAAATTATGCAAATGATGGGACAATGGATTTCAAATCCATCAGCAATGGGTACAGCTATTGCTATTAAAGGTCCTATGGGTACTGGTAAAACTACTCTAGTTAAAGAGGGTATTAGTAAAATATTAGGCAGAGAATTTGCATTTATTGCACTAGGTGGTACTGGTGATAGTAGCTTTCTAGAAGGCCATTCTTATGCATATGAAGGTAGTAGTTGGGGTAAAATTGTACAAATATTAATTGATAGTAAATGTATGAATCCGGTAATTTACTTTGATGAATTAGATAAGATTAGCGATACACCGAGAGGTGAGGAAATTATCGGTATTCTTACACATCTTACTGATACCAGTCAAAATAGTCAATTCCATGACAAATATTTCTCAGAAGTTGACTTTGATCTTAGTAAATGTCTATTCATTTTCAGCTATAATGATGAAAGTAAAGTTAATCCCATTCTTCGTGATAGAATGTATCGAATTCAAACTAAGGGCTATGATTCTAAAGAAAAGATTGTCATTGCTAGAAAACATCTACTTCCATCTATTCGTGAACAGGTTAATTTTACTGAAAATGATATTATTATTCCTGATGAAACATTGCAACATATTATCTCTTCTCAAGATATGACAAAAAAGGAGGATGGTGTTCGAAATCTAAAACGATGCTTAGAAATTATCTATACCAAACTGAATTTATTCAGGCTAGTTAAGCCCGATGAAAAAATATTCGATAAAGAATTAGATATTGAGGTTAGTTTTCCATTTACAGTTACACCTAATCATGTTGATAAGTTCATAAAAACTGAGGATAAATTGAGTCAAAGTATGTTAGCAATGTACATATAAAAATAAAAAACTATAAAAATATAAAAATATAAAAACATGTACCTAATTGTATTAGTGTATTTTTTTTGATATGGATTCCAAAGAAGATATAATTATTGCATTAAATAGTATGAAAACTATTATGTCACGTATTAATATTGGAAATGATGCAATCTTACTGTCTATTAAAACAAATATTGAACAATATATTATAGAAAAGTGTGACCATAATATAGTGTATGATTATATTGACATTACGCCAGAAAGTGGGCATACGATAAAATTTTGTGATATG
>MDTG01233329.1_pt1 | contig 16554 bp, 16 predicted proteins | sample 811421 | NCBI WGS metagenome assembly MDTG01 (sample SAMN05326645, study PRJNA326480) | marine metagenome | isolation source: seawater | place: Pacific Ocean: South East | collected 2011
GTTGATAGGCTGGATGTGGAAGCGCAGTAATGCGTGCAGCTGACCAGTACTAATAGCTCAATTGGCTTGATTTATGCACTGAAAAAAATTTTAAAGATAAGATTGATAAAAATTATTCTTTTAAAACCCCAGTTATAAATACTGGGGTTTTTTTTTGTTTATAATATAGTTAGTAATATTAATTTAAATGTTAAAAATGAATATTCATGAAAAATCCAATATTAATAATAGGTAGCAACTCGTTTGCTGGGTCGAATTTTTCAGATTTTTTGTTGAACAAAAAGATAAAAGTTATTGGAGTTTCAAGGTCAAAAGAAATAAATAAAATTTTTTTAAAATATAAAAAAAATAAAAATTATAAAAAAAATTTCTTATTTCATAAAATAGATCTTAATAAGGACAAAGATATTTTAAAACTAACCAAGATCATAAAATTAAAAAAGATTAAATATATAGTTAACTTTGCCTCACAAGGAATGGTAGCTGAAAGTTGGATAAAGCCATGGGATTGGTATAAAACAAATATAGTTTCTTTCTCAAAACTAATAAATGCTCTTAAGGGCTTAAAGATTAAAAAATTTTTAAATTTTAGCACACCAGAAGTATATGGAAATACTAAAAGAAAAAGAAAAGAGAATAATATTTTTAATCCAACAACACCTTATGCAATTTCAAGATCAGCACAAGATTTAAATTTATTGGCTTATTTTAATAATTTCAAATTTCCAGTAGTTTTTACAAGAACAGCAAATATTTTTGGACCTCATCAACAATTATATAGAATAGTTCCAATTACAATAATAAAAGCAATCAAAAATAAACAAATTCACTTACATGGTTCAGGAAAATCAATAAGATCTTTTATTTTCATGGATGATGTTTCGGATATACTTTATAAAATTTTATTAGATAAGAAAAATGTTGGTCAAACATACCATATTTCTACAAAAAAATTTTTATCAATAAGAAAATTGGTTTTATTAATTTTGAAAATATTAAAAAGAAAAAAAACACTAATAAGAAATACGAAAGAGAGAGATGGGAAAGACTTTGGTTATTTTCTAGATACTTCTAAAATTATAAATAAATACAAGTGGAAGAATAAAACAAGTTTAGAGCAAGGGTTGCGCGATACAATTAATTGGATAAAAAATAATTTACATATAATTAATAAGCACGAATTAAAATATATACATAAAAAATGAAAAAAATATTAGTTACTGGTGGAGGTGGATACGTAGGAACTCTTTTAGTCAATTCATTATTAAACAATGGCAATCATGTTACAGTCGTAGATACTTTTTGGTTTGGAAATTTTTTAAGTAAAAATGAAAACTTGGAAGTTATTAAGGATGATATAAGAAATTTGTCGATTGAAAAAATTAGAGGTCATTGTGTGATTGTGCATTTGGCTAATATAGCAAACGATCCATCAGTGGCAATGGACCCAGAACTTTCATGGAATGTAAATGTGTTAGGAACCCATAATTTAATAGATAAAGCTAGTAGAGCTGGTATAGAACATTTTATTTTTGGAAGCTCAGGTAGTGTGTATGGAATAAAAGAAGAACCCGATGTTGTTGAGGACATGGTTTTAGTCCCAATATCAACATACAATAAAACAAAAATGGTTGCTGAAAGAGTTATTATGAGCTACTCAAATAACCTTAAAGTTCATTGCATAAGACCAGCTACGGTATGTGGATACTCCCCTAGAATGAGATTAGATATATCTGTAAATTTATTAACAATGCAAGCCTTGAATAAAGGGGAAATTACTGTACTTGGAGGAAACCAAACTAGACCAAATATTAATATAAAAGACATGGTTAATGTTTATCTTCATTTTATAAAACAAAATAATATTGAAAGTGGATATTATAATGCTGGTTTAGAGAATATGAAAATTCTTGAAATAGCTGAAATTATAAAAAAAAAAACTGGAGCGAAAATAATTATAAAAGACTCTAACGATCCAAGATCATATAGACAAAATTCAGATAAACTAATTTCAACAGGTTTTAAGTTCAAATATAATGTTGATAATGCGATTGAAGAAATTATTGCAAAATTTAAAGATAAATCTTTGGAAGATAAAGAGATTTATTACAACCTCAAAGTAATGAAAAAATTAAAGCTTGGTTGAATGATAAAATGAAAAATAATTTTAAATTAGGAAAAGAAGTAGATTTATTAATTAATTATCCTAAAACTAAAAGAGATCTTGATTCAAGAGAACAAGCTAAATCAGAAAAAACAAGAGAAATAGCTAGAAAATTTGAAAAAGATTTTTTTGATGGTGATAGAAAATACGGTTATGGAGGCTTCAATTATAATGAAAAATATTGGACTAATGTAGTTAAAGATTTTAAAGAATATTGGAATCTTAACTCTAAAAGTAAGGTTTTAGATGTTGGTTGTGCTAAAGGATTTATGCTATACGATCTAATTAAATTGATACCTGGAATTCAAGTTAAGGGATTAGATATTTCCAATTATGCTATAAAAAATAGCATGGAGGATGTAAAAAAAAATTTGATTGTAGGTAATGCAAAGAACTTACCTTTTGAAGACAATGAATTTGATGTTGTTATCTCAATAAACTCTATTCATAACCTTGATATTGAGGATTGTGGAAAATCTTTGAGGGAAATTGAGAGAGTAAGCAAAAAAAATTCTTTTATTACAGTTGATGCTTACAGTAATGATAGTGAAAAAAAAAGAATGGAAGCCTGGAATTTAACTGGAAAAACAATAATGTCCGTAGATGAGTGGAAAAAGTTTTTTAAAGAAAATAATTACACTGGTGATTACTATTGGTTTATTCCATGAAATTAAATTTAAAAAAAGATTTATATAAAAGTTTCTTTCGGATTAGGAGTGTAGAAGAGTCAATAGCATTTAAATACGAGACAGGTGATACAGGGTTAATGAGATGTCCAGTTCATTTATCCTCAGGACAAGAGACAGTGGCAGCAGCCTTTTCAAAAGTTGCAAGAAAAAATGATTATGCTGTGGGAACACATAGAGGACATGCTCACTATTTAGCTAAAGGTGGAGATCTAAATAAAATGATAGCAGAAATTTATGGAAAAAAAAATGGCTGTTCTGGTGGAAAAGGTGGTTCAATGCATTTAATTGACCTAAGAGTAAATTTTATGGGAACAACGGCTATAGTTGGAAATAGTATACCTCTTGGGGTAGGTATCGGTCTTTCATTAAAAATAAAAAAGAAAAAAAATCTTTCTTTTATTTTTTTTGGAGATGGAGCAGTAGAATCAGGTGCATTTTATGAATCAATAAATTTTGCAGCTGTAAAAAAATTACCAGTAGTTTTTATTTGTGAAAACAATTTATATTCAGTTTATTCACCATTAAATGTAAGACAACCAAAAAACAGAAGTATAACTAAATTGGTTAATTCACTAGGAGTAAAATCAAACTATTGTAGCGGCCAAGACGTAGTTGAAGTTTATAAGAGTTTGAAAAGAATATCCGAAAAAGCAAGAAAGGGCGAAGGACCTCAATTTATAGAAATTTCTACATATAGATGGAGAGAACACTGTGGACCAAATTATGATAATAATTTGGGGTACCGTTCAAAAAAAGAGTTTGAATATTGGAAAAAAAATGACCCACTGTTAAGATTAAGAAAACAAATTATAAGCAAAGACTCAAAACAAATTCAAGTTTTAAAAAAAATTGAATCAAATATAAATCAAGAAATAATTTCATCCTTCAACAAAGCAAAGAAATCAAAATTTCCACCCCAAATGGATGCTTATAAGGATGTTTATGCAAAATAAAAAATTTCTAATAAAAAATTTTACCAGTGCTATTAATGATGCTTTGAAAATAGCGATGAGTGCTGATAAAAATACAGTTTGCTATGGTTTAGGAGTCACGGATCCGGGTGGAGTATTTGGTACTACTTTTGGTCTAGAAAAAAAATTTGGGAGTGAAAGAGTTTTTGACGTACCTACTTCTGAAAATGCACTTACTGGGATAGGCATTGGTGCAAGTCTTACAAATATGAAATGTATAATGACACACCAAAGACTTGATTTTTTTTTATTAGCAATGGACCAATTGGTAAATAATGCAGCAAAATGGCATTACATGTTTGGTGGAAAAAAGTCAGTTCCGATTACAATTAGGCTAATAATTGGTAGAGGATGGGGTCAAGGACCAACTCACTCACAAAATTTACAATCTTGGTTCGCACACATACCAGGTTTAAAAGTAGTTATTCCTACGAATCCTTACGATGCAAAAGGAATGTTGTTATCATCTATTAAAGATCCTAATCCAGTAATTTTTTTAGAACATAGATGGTTACATTATTCAAAAGGAAAGGTACCTAAAAAAAAGTATTTTGTTCCAATTAACAAAGCAAAAGTTATTAAAAAAGGAAAAGACATAACAATTTTATCAATGTCTTATTTAACTCCAGAGTCTATTATAGCAATTAAGCATCTAAATAAAATTGGTATTTATCCTGAAGTTATAGATTTGAGATCTATTAAGCCCTTAGATTTTGCAACTATTTTTAAATCTATTAATAAAACAAAAAATCTATTGGTTTTAGATACTGGTTTTAAATTCTGTTCTGTTTCCAGTGAAATTATAACTACTGTTATGGAGAAAAATCATCATATTTTGAAAAATGCACCTGCAAGATTAACTATGCCAGATGTTCCTGAGCCAACAAGTTTTGCTTTAACAAAAAATTTTTATATTACTCATTACGATATAATAAAAAAAGTTTTTGAAATTTTAAAAATTAATAAAAAAAAATTTAAACAACTGAATATTAATAAAGATAAATTTCATGATGTTCCTAACAATGAATTTAAAGGACCTTTCTAAAAATTATGAAAAAAGATACAAGAGTTATAATTTCTATTTCTAGCGATATTGGTTATGCTTTAGCAAAAAAGTGGTTACAGGACGGGTTTAATGTTTATGGAACATATAGAAAAAGTTCAAAAAAAATCAATGAGTTAAGAAGATTAGGTGCAAAGCCAATCTTATGTGATCTTTTAAAAAAAAATACAATAAATAGATCAATAAAAATTTTGAATAAAATAAAATGGGACGCCTTAATTTTTGCAGCAGGATCTCAAAATCCTATTGGAAATTTTGAAAAGATTAAATTTGAACAATGGGAAAAATCTTTAAATATAAATTTTATAAATCAATTAAGGATATTGCATAATATGCTTCCAAACAGAAGAAAATCAAAAAATAAACCAACAGTTATTTTTTTTGCAGGTGGTGGTACAAATAATGCAACATTAAATTATTCAGCCTATACTGTGTCAAAAATAGCTAGTATTAAAATTTGTGAATTATTAGATGCGGAAATTAAAGATACTAAGTTTACAATATTAGGCCCAGGTTGGGTGAAAACAAAAATTCACAACCAAACTTTAAAACAAAAGAAAAGTTCTGGTATAAATTATTTTCGAACAATTAATCATTTTAAAAATAATGACTTTTATCCAATTGAAAAAGTTATAAAGTGTTGTGATTGGTTAATTAAGTCCAACAAAAATTTGATTGGTGGAAGAAATTTTAGTGCAGCAAACGATCCATGGGAAATTAAAAAGATTAACAGAATTATCAAAAATAAAAATAATTTCAAACTAAGAAGATTTGGAAACGAATTATTTTTAAAATGATTGCTAAATAAGAATATTGATATATAAATCACTAAAAATGATTACCCTTTCTGAACTGCTTATAAGAGACCTAATAAAACAAGGTGTTGATACTTTTTTTGGGGTTCAGGGTGGAGCATGTGCAAGACTTATTGAATGTGTAATTAAATTTAAAGGTAAGTATATCCCAGTTTTAAATGAACAATCAGCTGGTTTTTATGCACACGGTTATTATATGGCCACAGGAAAGACAGCTGGTTTAATTTTTACTACTGGCCCAGGTGTTACAAACGGAGTTACAGGTATCGCCGCCTGTTATTACGATAGAGTTCCACTTATAACTTTAACTGGTCAAGTTAATAAAAGTTTAAATATTGCAAAAAAAACAAAAACAAGAATGGTTGGTTTCCAGGAAGTTCCACATTTAGACTTATGTAGTTCGATATCAGATGTCTCATATAAGATTGACAGCCCAAAAAAGTATTTAAATTCTAGGTTAAAAATACTTCAAAATCTCAAATCAAAAGTTCAGATTATTGAAGTTTTGGATGATGTACAAAGAAATAAAATTCCAGATAATTTAGGAAAAAATCTTATAGCTCTTAAAAAATTAAAAAATTTTAATATCTCAAAAAAAAATAATGAATTAATAAAAGCTTCTAAAAATCCTATATTTTTAATTGGATCTGGTTTCGTAAATTCAAATAAATACTTAAAATTGATATCAATATTAAAAAGATTAAATATTAAAATTGCATGTACGTGGGGTGGTCAAAGAATTCAAAAAAATTTATCAGTAAAAGATAATTTTATAGGAATTTTTGGAAGTCATAACCCTGGGATAGCCAATAAATTAATTAAACAATCTGATTTAATCGTTTCTTTAGGTTGCTCGTTGTTACAACACCAAGTAGGAAAAAAACATTCAAATTTTGCCCCAAAAGCAAAAATTCTTTACATTAATAATGATATTAATGAATGCAAAAGAGCAAAACTTCAATTTGGAAAAAGATTAACGATTTGTAATTATGAATTATCAAAATTTGTGGAAAATTTAAAAGTTTTAAAAAAAATAAATAATAATAAAAAACATGATATTGAAACTAACATAGCTGATCATCCAGTATACTACTTAAAACAATTGCTAAAATCAGTAAAAAAAAATTCTTTAATATTTTCAGATGCTGGAGCAACTCTATCTTGGACTTATCAAGCAGCTAACACTGTTGAAAAATGTCCTCCTATATTTACAAGCTTTAATCTTCATTCGATGGGGTATGCAAACTGTGCTTCTGTAGGAGCAGCAATATCAAAACAAAAAAATATATATTGTGTAATTGGGGACGGTAGTGTTCCAATGAACAGCCAAGAACTTTCATGGTTAAAGAAATTTCCAATTAAATTAATTATTCTTGATAATAAAGGTTATGGAATAATAAGACAAACACAACGAGATTTTTATAAATCTAAATTTTATGGATCAGATTTTAAAAATAAAAACTCTAGTTTGCCAACATTTTCTGTGGAAAAAATCTTAAATTCTCACGATATTTTAGTCAGGCGTATGAAAAAAGATAACAATTTAAAAAATGATTTAAAATGGTTAATCTCTAAAAAAAAATCAAAAGCTTTAATAATAAATGTAAAATATTCTTCGACAGTGACTGTAGAGCAATGGAAAGATTAAAAAAGTGAAATTGAAATCTTATAATCAGAAATTACAGTTAGAGAAATTAAATAAAGATGGTTTTGTCATAGAAAAAGTATTTAATAATAAATTGCTAAATATTTTTAGAAATAAACTTCTCATGAATCTTAAAAAAAGTGCAAAAAAAAAATCTATTTCGTCAATTAGAAATATTAAAAATTTAGAGGAATATTTTTTAGTAGTTTCAAAAGATGAACATGAAATTCTGATGGATAGAGAGACTAGAACTGTTAAAATTCAAAGATCAGAAGTTAAACTAATTTTAAATCAAAGAGTTAAAAGCCTATTAAGTTACTACTCTGATAAGGAGTATTATATCTTGAGAAGTGATAATAAATTCTCTCGAAGAGGTAGAGAATTTAAAAATTTTGCTGGTTTCAGAATTGTAAAACCTAATTCAGCGAAAGTAGCTGGATATCATTCAGATCATTATAATTTACAAAATTTTAAATTTACTATTTGGGTGCCATTAATTGGTTTTAATAAAAAATATTCATTAGGAATGATACCTGGTAGTCATTATTATAATCATACAAAAAAACATATAATCAAAAATAATACTGGTTCTGCTCAACTTTTTAGTAAAACTTATTTAAAGAATTTTTCAAAACCTTTTAGACCAAACTTAAAACCTGGAGAGGTCATAATACTTCATCCATATTTAATCCATGGAAACGCCAGGAACTTAGGTAAAAAAATTCGTGCAAGTTTAGAGATAAAGGTTGGGACAAAATAATCTTAATAGTAATAACAAAATAAATTTAATTTAGAATATTCAAATTAAATCTTTATTATTTTCTAAAAAAGTCTCTGAAATTGATATACATAATTTATTTCTTAATAATTTTATTTCATCATTATCTGTAAATGAATTCCAAAATTTTTTTTGCAATTCACTCTGTGATATTTCAAAATCTTGATTATAATTTTCATCAAACTCTTTTATAGATGTGAACACCTCAGTTTCAGTATTATCCACTACTTCTAAATTATTATCACTAAAAAAATTACCCTTATAGTGAATATTATATTTTAAATTTATTAAATCATTGATCTCATAAAATTTTAAAAATCTATCTTCTTTTATTGAAAAGATTTTTTTTGGAACAAAAACTGAAAATTTTGACATTGTTGATAATGATCCTAAATGAAATGGTATATAATTTAAATACAAACTTTTCTTTCTACATATGCCGCTTATATTTGTAATACCATGATAGCTTCCAAAAATATTATATTTAGATTGAGATAGAAAAAAAATATCAGAGTGATCAGTTCTATTGTCTGTTAAAAAAAAATATTTTTTTGATGGATTTTGATACTCGATATTTGTTTTTTTTGTTACTCTAATAATAGAATTACCTTTATCTATTAGGTAATTAATTGATTTGTTGAATTTCTTGAAATTAAAATCAATAAAGTCATGATAATTTTTATCAAATTTTTTGTCTACATACGCATCATCTCGACTTGTAAAACATATGAAAGGTTCTTGAATATTATTCTTTTTTAAGATTAATTGTCCATCTGTAAAAAATTTTTTATCAAAATTTATATATCTTTCTTTTGTATTACTTTTTTTCGGAATAGTTTCCATCTCATCCCAATCAATAATTAGCTTTTTACCTAATTTAAATTTTCTACTCGTATGTATTACTATCTTTGCTAAATTTGAAAATATTATTCTCTTTTGATTAATTTTCCATAATCTAAGTAGTTCTATGTTAGATATTGAACTGTTAATATGAAAAATAGCAAATTCAAAATTTCCACGGGAATTTCTTGAGTATATATAGTTATCAAATGTATTCGCGAGATGGCCAATTCTTTCTGCAATTAAAATACCGAATTTAAACCTGATTATAGGCCAGATCAGAATTGATAAAATGATAATAAGCAATCCTATAAAGAATTTTAACAAGCTTTTTAAGTTTTTCATTTTTAATATTCACATAATATTTAAAAAAGACTGTAAATATATAAAAAAAACATCCAAATAAATAATTTCTTTACTGTTAAAATATTCAACGATATTAGACAAAGTAACTTAAAAAAATTAAAATTTTAAATAATTTAAAATATGATAAGCAAAGCACTAAATTAAAGATAATGCCAGATTTTATTAATGAAGATCTTCAATTCGACAATATAATGTTAAATATAAATAAAATTAAATTAAACTAGAGATCTTAAATGTTTGAAGGAAAAAAGTTAGTTTGTCCCGTCAATCATAAAAATAATTTTTCAAATTTATTTAGTTTTAAAAAATTCCCAATATATATGGGAGTTGTAAAAAAAAATTTTAAATCAGAATTTCAAGACTTAAACTTCAAGATTAATAAAAGCTCAGGCTCAGTTCAAATCCATCCTAGAGTACCATTAAAAAAACTTTATTTCAAATCACACGGATCTGGCACAATTGGTAGTGTTTGGCAAAAACATCATAAAAATTTTATAAAATTTATTATGCCAGCTTTTAAAGGTCAAATAATTGAAATTGGAGGTGGTCATAATTCTGTCTCCCAATCATTAAAAAATATCAGAATAAAAAAAAAATATATGTTAACAAGTTTTGAGATTAACTCTAATATTAGATCTAAAAAAAATCATAGACTTATAAAAGATTTCTTTTCAAATAAGTATATAAAATCTAAAATTGGTAAAATTGATCTAGTTATACATTCGCATTTATTTGAACATATATATGATCCCCAGAAATTTCTAAAAGAAATCAATTCTTCATTAAAAGATAAAGGATTACATATTTTTACGGTCCCAAATTTAAGGATAATGATAAAAAATGGATACGCAAATGCTATGAATTTTGAACATCCATACTTTTTAGAGGAAAAGATGATCGATTATTTACTTAAAGCAAATAATTTTAAGATATTAAAAAAGAAAAAATATTTAAATCATTCAATATTTTATAAAACTCAAAAAGTTAAAAAAAAAGAAAAAACTTTGAAATATAATAATTTTTCACAAAATCAAAAAATTTTTAGTAAATTTAAACAATCTCTATTAAATGACATTAATTATATAAATAAAAAAATATTGGATCAAAACAAAGTCTATCTTTTTGGAGCCCATATTTTCTCACAGTTTTTACTTTTTAATGGGTTAAATTCAAAAAATTTGAGCTATATTATTGATAATGATAAGAAAAAACATTTTCAATATTTATACGGTACAAACTTAAAAGTTCTTAGTCCGTCAATTTTAAAAAAAGATTATAAGCCAACAATTATTTTAAGAGCAGCACAGTATAATAAAGAGATAAAAAAACAAATTTTGAAAATTAATAAAACAGCAAAATTTATTTGAATTGATATAATATAAAATCTATGAGTCTTTATAACGATAAATTTTATGGTGATAATATTTCAAGAATAGAATCTTCAAAAGAAATATTAAGTTATTTGTTTAAAATTCTGCGACCTAATTCAGTTTTAGATGTTGGATGTGGAAGAGGTGCTTGGCTTAAAGTTTCAAAAGATTTAGGTGCAAAGGTTATATACGGAGTTGATGGTGAATGGAATAATGGAAAAGAAATAGATAAAGAAATAGTTTTTAAATCAATTAATTTAAATACTAACTTTGATTTAAATAAAAAATTTGATTTGACTCTTTGTTTGGAGGTAGTGGAACATTTAGAGAAAAATTCTTCTGAGAATATAATTTCTTCATTAACGAATACGAGTGATATAATATTATTCAGTGCAGCATTCAAATATCAAGGTGGAGTAGGTCATTTAAATGAAAATTTACATAGTTATTGGGCAGAGATATTCCATAAAAAAAATTTTTTACCATTTGATTTGATTAGACCAATTTTTTGGGATAACGAAAAAGTATCTTATTGGTATAGACAAAATACTTTTTTATATGTCAGAAAAAATTCTCCCCAATTTGAAAAAATTAAAATGAATTTTAATTATATTAGAAATTATAAATTTATGGATAGCGTACATCCTGAAATGTTTTTTAGAAAAATAGAAAGCCAGGGATTAAAATATCATCTAAAACAAATATTCAAAAATTTAAAAAAAAGACTTTAATGAAAAATTTTACGGTTTTTGCTAATTTTTATATTGATACTGAAGAAAGATTTTTGAGACTAAAAGACTCATTTTTTTCATTTGATAAAGCAAATATCAGTGAATGGGTAATTAATACCAGAGGTAAATATAAAGATGATGTCAAGAATTTCTTAGAAAAAAATGTAAAAACAAATTTAAAACTTTTTTTTTTAGAGTCAAAAAAAGGTTGGGTCAATGACACAATTAAAATTACAGAAGCTATTACTAATGAAATTATTTTTATTTGGGTTGAGGATCATATTTGTATAACAGATATATCACACATAAATTCAGTTGTAGATGAAATGTATGAAAATAATGTAGACCATTTAATTTACTCTTTTTTTCATAAAGGTATTTTTATAAAACCTTTAGAAGCTGTTGATTATAATGAGGATAAAAATACTAGTTATTTTGTATATGATAAAAAAAATTTTAATAATTTAAAAAAATGGTATGAGTCAAATGAAGTTTCAGCAAACTACTTAATTTCACTTTGTTCATTTATGAGCTTAGGTTTATTCAAAAAAAATCTTCTACATTCAAAAGAAAAAAAAAAATATCATAAATTATTACCATTTAATTTTGAGAAAAGTTTTCTTGAAGATGAAATTTTACCTTTTAAGAATGGAGTCGTAAAAAAAGAACTTTTTGTATCAATAGATGATAATCATGGAGAGGAAGGCTACTCTTTGATAAGCAGAAAAAAGTATGCTAATAGAGCATCAAAGAAAGAAATGGACGAAATAAGAAGTAGTAAGATTAAAATATTTGACAATAATATTTTGAATAAAATAAAAGATAAAATCTTTAATTTTATTAGAAAATAAATTTATTATTGCTAATTTAAAATTTATTTAAATTAATACTAAATTTCTAGAAACATTTAATTTATATTTATGAAAATAAATAATTTTTTAAAAACTTTAAAATGTTTGAAAAAAATAGATTGCATTTTTTAAGAAATATAAATATATGTTTCAAAAGTATCGGCTATCATAATGTCAAAAAACAATTATAATTTAAGCAAATTACAGAAAAGCTATATTGATCATGGTTTCTATATTTTTGATATAGTGGATAAATCACAAATTAATTATCTAAAAAATAGTATTTTAGATTACTCAAAAAAAATTTTGAAAATAAAAAATTTTGATTTTGATAATGCCCACAAATATATTTCAAAAGCAAATTTAAATAAATTTAGAGTACAGGTAATAAATAAAATAAATAATAATAGAGATTTTGAGAAAACATATTATGGTATTGCTGAAAATATTCTACATCAAATAGTTGGCAATGAATTGGCTATGCAAAATGAAATAAGTTTATCTATTCAATTGCCAAATGATGATTCTTCATTACTTCCCATGCATGCCGATAGTTGGTCAGGAAACTCCCCATTTGAAGTAGTTGTATGGATACCGCTTGTAGATGTGTATTCAACAAAATCAATGTATATCTTAAGAAATGATAAATTAAAAAAATTTAATAATTATTTTTCAAAAAACAAAACTAGTACTATTTCTGCCTTTAATAAATTTAAAAATGATTTTAAGTTTTTGAATATAAAATTTGGCCAGGCTTTAATATTTAATTTGACTGTACCCCATGGTAATATTGTTAATAAAACTAAAGAGACCAGATGGTCGATGAATTGTAGATTTAAAAGCTTATTCTCACCTTATAATTTTAAAAAATTTGGAGAAGTATTTAAACCAATAAATATTAAACCAGCCTCATTATCAGGGATGAATTATAAGTATCCAAACAAAACCGATGAAAACTTTTAAAGGCTATATATCCAGTAGAAGATTATTAGATGGAAGTTACGTTCCACAGAAACTACAAAGTATAACAATAAGGAATACCTGTGAGAGATTTAATGTTAAATTTGTTTTTCATGCTACTGAACTTATTTTCGACAATTGGCACACTATGTTTCAAGATTTGGTTGAAGGCAGTTTTAAACAAATTGATGGTATAGCTCTTTATAGTGTATTTCAACTACCAGATAAAAAAATTCAAAGAAATAAGTTATTAAAAAATGTTTTCAAAAAGAATAAGGAATTAATAATGTGTAATGAAAAGATACATATTAAATCTGAATCAGACTTAGACTTAATAGATAATTATATTAATATAAGTAAAACTTTAAAATATTGTCCAAATAGAACAAACTTAATAGATAATTTTAAATAATATTATTGATTACTGTCAAAAAACAATTTAATTAAAAAAGAATAATTTTTCAGTGAAAAAATTAAATACATTAAAAATTAAAATTTTTTCATTAAACTATGACTAAAATATTCAATATTTCTAAATTAAGAGACAAAATCACTAAACATAAAAAAAGAAATAAAAAGATAGTTTTATGTCATGGAGCTTTTGATTTATTTCATCCAGGTCACTTAGCACATTTAGAGCAAGCAAAAAAAAATGGAGATATTTTAGTAGTGAGTATTACTAAAGATAAACATATAAAAAAAGGGATAAATTCTCCGTTTTATAAGGAGGAAGAGAGAATAAAATTTTTGTCAAATATAAGCTTAGTTGATTATGTTTGTGTAACTGACAGTCCAAGTGCGATACCCACTTTAAGAACTTTGAAACCAGATTTTTACTGCAAAGGAGAAGAATATAAAAAATCTGATGAGATTGGTAATCTTAAAGAAGAAAAAAATTTTTGTAAGAAAAATAATATTGAGTTTATTTTTGTTGGAAAAGTTATGTTCAGTTCTAATAACATAATTTCTGAAAAATTTTTTGAAAGCTACGATAAAAATTTGAACAAAATAATAAAAAAAAACATAATAGATAAAAAAGTAGATTTAGATAAAAGTATTAGAAAATTAAAAAATCTTAAAGTTTTAATTATTGGTGAGATAATATTAGATAAATATACTTATGTAACTACTAGAGGCACCTCACCAAAATCAAGTACTTTGTCAAGTACTATTGATTACAGTGAAATGATGCCTGGTGGGGCTTTGGCAACATATAGATTTATTAAACAGTTCACCAATAATATAAAATTATTATCAGCATTAAACACTAGTCTAATTAGTTCCAATAAAAAAATATTTTCAAAAGAGTTAAAAAAAGATCTTAAGTTTTTTGATGTCTCAGAAAAATTAATTAAAGAGAGAATAGTAGAGTATGATAAAATTAGTAATATAAAAAAGATATTAACAGTAAATCATTTTAACCATATAAATTTAAATAAAAAATTAGAGTTAAAATTAAATTCTTTTTTAAATAAAAATTTAAGAAAATTTGATATGATAATAGTTCAAGATTTTGGACATGGATTAATAACAGAAAAATTAGCTAAGATAATTCAAAAAAAATCAAAGTTTTTATCAATAAATGTCCAAACAAATAGCTTAAATTATGGATTTAATTTAATAAATAAAAAATTTAAAAAAGTCGATCTATTAACTTTGGATAAAAGAGAATTAGAACTTTATAGTGGTTATAAAAATACTCTATATGAGAAATACTTAAAAAAATTATCAACTGAACTTAAATCAAAATTTACTTACTTAACATGTGGTAATGAATTTTCACTTGGAAAAAATAGAAATGAAATTTTCAAGATACGGACTATAGGAACAGATGTAGTTGATACTATGGGAGCTGGTGATATTTTTCATGCAATGAGCTCATTAATGTCTGCTAGTCAAAAAAATGTTTTTTTGTCTCTTTTTCTTGCTCAAATATCTGGAGCATTAGCAGTGAAAATTCCAGGAAATAAGGATTTTCCAAAAATTAATCAAATAAAACGAACTTTTAAATTGTTTGTTAAATCAATAAAATAAATAATGATGGCAAAATTTAATGAGCAAAAGCCTTGGTGGAAAGCGTATATAAACAAACAAGCTGTTTTAAAAAATCTTAAAAAAACTGTTAAGTACAACCATATAACATTTAGTAAAAACTGTTCTCAAATTGAAAATTATCTAAAAAAAACTTTAGGAGTAAGACATGTGATATTGACGAACTCAGGCACTTCTGCCTTATACATGGCAACTATGGTAGCAATTATCAAACAGAAAGGAAAGGTGTACTGTCCAATTATGACTTGGTCGGGAACAATCAATGGAGCATTGTTTGCTAATAAGGAAGTATTATTTATAGATAATATAAAGAACTCAATAAGTGCAAACTACTTTTCATTTTTAAATAAAATAAAACAAAGAGATATATTATTTATCACTCATCTTAATGGAAAAAGCTCATACGATAGAAAAGATTTTAAAATGATTAAAAGAAAAAATTTTTTTGTCATAGAAGATGCAGCACAATCCTTTTTAGCTAAAGATTATAGAAATAAGTATTTAGGAACTCAGTTTGATATTGGTTGTTTTTCATTAGGTTATACAAAAATGTGCAATATGATCTATGGTGGATTTTGTGTAACTAATAATGCTAAACTGGCAAAGCTTTTAAGAATTGTTAGAAATAATGGTGTTGATAATCAGGCACAAATTGCAAATAAAATTGGAGGAAATTTCAAACCAAATGATGTTAATGCATGTATTGGACTGGACTCATTAAAAAACTCATTTAAAAATAAAAAAAAACTAATTGAAATTTACAACTTATATAAAAATAATTTAAAAAATAACAAAATTAAATTAATTAATTACAATAATTTAAATAATGAATTTCCAATATATATAGAAGCCATCGTTAATAATAGGAATAGTTTTTTTAAATTTTTAAAAAGAAAAAGTATTGGTTATTCATATTCTACCAGAAGTCTTTCAAGATCACCCCATTTAAAGTTGTTGGGAAGATTTAAAAATGCAGAAGAACTTGACAACAAACTAGTAAGATTGCCTTCTGGGCCGGGATATAATAAGAAAGAATTATTGGATATTATAAAAAAATTAAATAATTATTAAAAAATTATTATATATGAACAAATCAAAATTAAAATTTAATGAGTTTTTTAATGATTATAAAAATCAGCTAACAAAAACTATTAATAGACTGGACAAAATTAAGCTTGAAAAAATAATGAAAATTATTGAGTCAACCATCAGAAACAAAAAAAAAATATTTACTTGTGGAAACGGTGGCTCGGCTTCCA
>MDTG01128524.1_pt1 | contig 16552 bp, 15 predicted proteins | sample 811421 | NCBI WGS metagenome assembly MDTG01 (sample SAMN05326645, study PRJNA326480) | marine metagenome | isolation source: seawater | place: Pacific Ocean: South East | collected 2011
ACCCCGCGAGGACATCTCCAAGTACGCCCCACGCATCATCACCGTCAAGATCGACCCCGACAAGATCGGCAAGCTCATCGGCCCCGGCGGCAAGACCATCCGGAGCATCCAGGAGCGGACCGGTGCGACGATCGACGTCGACAACGACGGTACGGTGACCATCGCGTCCACCGGCGGCGAAGCCGGCATGGCGGCTCAGGCCGAGGTCGAAGCACTCTGTGCGGAGATCAAGGTCGGGACCATCTACGAGGGCAAGGTCGTCTCCACGAAGGACTTCGGCGCGTTCGTCGAACTCGTTCCCGGAACCGACGGCATGTGCCACATCTCGGAACTGGACAACGGCTTCGTCAAGTCGGTCGATGACGTCGTCAAGGTCGGTGACATGATCAAGGTCAAGGTCATCAACGTCGACGACACGGGTCGCATCAAGCTCTCCCGCAAGGCCCTGCTGAAGGACGAGGAGAACAACGGTGCCGACAAGTCCGAGGAGACCGTCGAGGCCTGAGTGACATCGACGTTCCTCACGTGATGCGGACCAGGAGGATGGGATGATCCTGCTGTGGCTGGGTCTCGGAGTGGTGATCGGCGTAGTGGGAACGCTCCCGCTGCTGCTGGTCCTGCTGCGCCGCGCGGTGCACCGGGCCCGGGAGGCCGAACGGGAGGCGAGGCACTCCCACCGTCTCTCCGAACTCGGATCGATGACCAGCGGACTCGCCCACGAGATCCGTAATCAGTTGTCGACAGTGGGGCTCAACGCCCAGCTGCTGCACGAGGATCTGGCGTCCCTCGATCTGGATGAGGAGGAGCGTGATCGACTCATGCACCGGGTGGACACGCTGGCGCGGGAGGTGGATCGCCTCGGTCACATCCTCGGGGACTTCCTCGACTACGCCGGTCGCCTCAAGCTGGATCCGCATCGGTGCGATCTTCGCACCATCGTCGAGGAACTGATCGATTTCTACCATCCCCAGTGTGATCAGGCCGGCGTGGTGCTCAGATTCCACGCGCCGGACGAACCGGTGGAGGTGCATGTCGACGACGGGCTGCTCAAGCAGTCGCTGCTCAACCTGATGATCAATGCGACGCAGATCATGGAAGGCGAGGCGGAGGGGACCGACGGCCGGGCTGGTGAACTCATGCTGCGGATCGATGCCGACACGGAGTCCGCACGGGTGCACGTCATCGATACGGGGCCGGGCATCGAGGAATCCGACTGCGAGTCGATCTTCCATCCCTACGTCTCCCGTCGGAAGGGGGGGACCGGTCTGGGCCTGCCCACGGCACGTCGCATCGTCGAGGAGCACGGCGGCAGATTGAGTGTCGATTCGGTTCTCGGCGACGGAAGCGATTTCGTGATCACGCTGCCTCGCGTGTGAATGCGGTCATCCTTCGCCGAGCAGGCTGTCGCTTTCCACCACCGCTCGTGCGACGTCGATCAGCGATCGTCGGTTGTTCCGGGCCTGCTTCTGCAGCATCTTCATCGCCTCGGGTTCCTCGACCGACTTGCGTTTCACGAGAATCCACTTGGCCTGCTCGATGATCTTGCGGTCCTCGAGGCGCTCCTTGAGGCCCTCGATCTCCTCGAGCTGTTCGCTGGAGTCCAGGTACCGGCCCCAGGCCACCTCGATGCCGACCCGGAGCTGATCACGGGTGACGGGTTTCAGGATGTAGCCGAAGACGCCGGCGTCGTTGCTGGAGTCGACGTACTCGCGATCCGAATACGCCGAGAAGATGACGACCGGAACGGCGAACTCCTGATAGATCTGCTCCGCGGCGGACAGTCCGTCCAGCCCGGGCATCTGGATGTCCAGCAGGGCCATGTCCGGCTTCAGCGTCTTGCAGAGCTCGATCGCATCCCTGCCGTCGCCGGCCGGTCCGATGACCTCGTAGCCGAGTTCCTCGAGGTTGTTCTTCATGCCCATCGCGACCAGGTGCTCGTCATCGGCAACCAGAAGTCGGCGCGGACCGTCATGTTCGGCGTCGTGGGTCATCGGGGTCGTCCTTCGTGGAACGCAGGCCGCCTTCACACGTGGAAGGTCGGATGACCAAGTGTATACCGGATGTGTGCGACCCGCCGTGCACCGGCGTTCAATCGAGGAAATCGCCGTCCTTGAGCCGCTGGGGGACGTAGACCTCGGAGACATACGAGATGTCCTTCGTGATCAGCGATTCGACTTCCATCTTGAAGCCGTTGCCGAGCATGGTCTTGATTTCCTTCTTCCACGGCCTTTTGTCTGCGAACCACGGGTAGTCCATGATCTGCTTGGCGCGGGTGATGTCGCGTTCATTCAAAGCAATCTTCACATCGCTCGTCAGTTTGCATCGGTCGTAGTCCTCGGCTCGGATGCCGATGAACTTGGCATCCGGAATGGCCATCCGCTGCGATTCAAAGGCCAGATTGATCGACCCCTGCTTGATGACGCTGTAGATGTAGTGTCCCCAGGGGTCGCAGTCGAGCAGGCAGTACACCGGGATGTCGAGTTCCTTGTGCATCCGGTGCAGCAGCCTGCGGACGCCCCGGGGGGGCTGCCCGGACCCTTCGGTCAGGATGCAGTTGTGCTTCTCCCAGAAGCGATCCTCGTTGAAACGGCTCCAGACCGTGTCCTTCTCGACGTGGAGGATGAAGTCCGCGTTGCAGTCCTTGAACTGGATCACGCTCGGTTCGCAGATGCTGGGAATGGCGTACCCGCCGGTTCCCATGCGTCGGCAGTCGATCTCGTCGCCGTTGTCGACGACGGTGATGTTGCCGACCATGGTGCCACGCTTCTTCGCGAAGACGTGCAGTTCTTCGCGGAGTCCGTCGATGGTGACCTCGAGGTCCTCGAGGATCCCGTCGGATTCCGTCTGCTCGTTGAACGTCTTCTCGTTCGTCCCTTCGATGGTGTGGAGGGACATGTAGTACATCCCACGAAGGCTGAGCGTCTTCTCGGCTTCGATGAGGTCCCGGCATCCCTTGGAGACGAGCAGCATCTGCATGAACTTGCGGGCCTGCCCGACGTTGAAGAGTTCGCGATGCTGGGTGCTGGAACCCATCTCCAGGATCCGCTTCCGTGCGTTGTACTTCATGTTGCCGACGCTGCGGATGGGAATCTCGATGCTGGGCTCGCGCTGGGCCAGACCGTCCTTGGCGACGGACTGGGCCAGCGAGGTGATCTTCCCGATGGTCTCCTTGTCGCGCTGCTTCGACACCACGCCGCTTCGTCCGGTGGATGCCTTGCGGGTCGACTTCTTCTTGGCCGTCTTCTTCGCCGTCTTCTTGGTTGTCTTCTTCTTGGCCATGGTGGATCAACTCGATTCAGGAGGATCGCCTTGCTTTCTTCTTGGATTTCTTCTTCGACTTCTTTCGTGTGGTCCGCTTGCGCTTCGTCGGTGCGAGATCGTCCTGAAAGAGTCCGTCCGGCTCGGGATCGGAATTCGGTTGGCGGTCCGCGAGAATGATCACATCCTCGTCCTGCTCGAGCTTTCTGGCGCTGACGACATTGCCGTCCAGATCGAGTTTCTGATCCGCCTCCCTGGTCTTGCGGGCGGCCTGCTTCAGCAGCGCGTCGTAGAGCTTCTTCCGGTCGGTGCCGGCCAGGGCGTGGCAGCTGTTGGTGATCTCGCCGATGTAGCGTTCGAAGATGCCGCGCCGTTCGGACTGCTTCTTCATCTGCTTCCGCCGACGGAGATACGTTCCGAGCTTGCGGCCGCATTCCTGGAGGGCCAGCTTCATCTCCTTGCGGATCTCGTCGTAGTCGGCGATGGCCTCCTTCGACTCGCTGGTGAACGGAACCCAGACGCTCGCCATGTGCACCAGCACGACAAGGGGGCCGACGGGCAGGCTGTTTCGGGGCTGGGTGAGTCCGTAGTTCTTCCACGACGTCTCCACCACGGCCTTGAAGGAACTGCAGGCCGACTGCTGGTAGAGGAGGGGGACCCGGTTGGCAAATCGGAGGATGCGTGATGATTCGTCCGCTCCGAGACTGCCCCCGAAGGCGATTGCGACCTCCATCTGGAAGGGGTTGCCGCGGTACACGGTGGGTGGACGGGTGGCGGCCGCGAAGAACTCGGCCTGGACCTCCTTGAGAAGGCCCGCGAGCAGGGCACGGGATCCGATCGGCACCAGGCAGTCCGTCGGCGGTGCCATGATGGACGCCTCCTGGATCGCCTTGTACAGACATTCCGCCTCGGCGTGCCCCAACTGGCTCACACGGGTCCGGGGCGTGATGGTCTTGTCGGACAGCTTGTCGGCGGTCTTGGCCAGTTCGCTCGCCTTGCGCTGACCGACTCGACTGAACTCGTCCTGCAGGAACGCACTGAGACTCTTCGATTCGGTGCGTTCGAGCATCTGGATCAACGTGCCCAGTTCGATTCCCTTGGGATGCGGCTTGATCTCCTTGGCCTCGTCGGGAAGCTCCTCGACCGCACGGGGAAACTCGATCGTCTCGTTGGTCGGGGTGACCCAGGTGATCTGGGCGTGCGGATTCGCGATCGCGGTCTGTTCAAGGTACTCGTCGATCGATTGGCGACCCTTCTGATACCGCCCTTCGAGTTCGATCATGACCTGGGTCCCGGTTCCACCGGGGAACAGGCTGTCCTTCTTCGGATCCTCCTTCTCGCTCACGACCTCCGCACGGTTCTTGGAGGTGTCGATCTTCAGGACCACATCCTGCGGAGGCTTGCGACGCGACGTCTTGGAGACGATGTGGACGGGCTTGCCGGTGGTCATCAGTCCGTACATGCCCGCCGCGGAAATGCCGATTCCCTGCTGACCGCGGGACATCTTCATGCGGTGGAACTTCGATCCGTAGAGCAGTTTGCCGAAGATGGATTCGATCTGTGAACGGACGATCCCAGGTCCGTTGTCACGGATGGTCAGTTTGAAGCGTGATTCGTCCTTCTGCAGCAGTCGGACATGGATGTCCGGGAGAATGCCCGCCTCCTCGCAGGCGTCCAATGCATTGTCAACGGCCTCCTTGACGGCCGTCAGGAGTGCTTTGCGGGGGTTGTCGAATCCGAGCAGATGGCGATTCTTGGCGAAGAACTCGCTGACGGAGATTTCGCGCTGGCCTTTGGCCAGCGTCTCGGCCGTGACTCGGCCGCTGCTCGACCCCTTCCGTGTGGTCTTTTTCTTGCGTGTGGTGGTGGGCATGAAACGTCCGTGTTTCCCACAAGATAGCGTCGAAATGCGATTCCGTGGACAAGTGGGTGGCCGGGGTGGCATCCGTGCCGGCTGGTCGGTATGCTCCCCGGCTTGAACCAGGAGGTACTTGCAATGGAAACCACTCTCATCATTCTCAAGCCCGATGCCGTCCAGCGCGGTCTGATGGGCAAGATCATCTCCCGCTTCGAGGAGAAGGGGCTCCAGATCGTCGGCACGAAGCTGATGGTCATCAGTCCGGAACTCGCCCAGAAGCACTACGAGGCGCACGAAGGGAAGCCCTTCTACGAGGGTCTGGTTCGATTCATGACGTCCTCGCCGGTGCTGGTGCTGGGCATCCGTGGAATGGGGGCCATTGCGATCTGTCGGGCGATGATGGGGGCCACTTTCGGTTCCCAGGCCGACGCGGGCACGATCCGGGGCGACTTCGGCGTTTCCAACAGCTTCAATCTCATCCATGGGTCCGACAGCCCGGAAGCAGCCGAGCGGGAATGCGGCCTCTTCTTCTCCGAGGGGGAGCTCCTGGATTGGAATCGGGCCCAGGAGGGCTGGATCTACGACTGCTCCGGGGAAACGCCCGAATAGGTCCCAGCCGCTCCGGGACCCGTCCGGCCACTGATTCAGATTTTACGAGCCGCAAAATGGTCGAATTCTGAGCCCCAGAGGGGTCAGACGGCCGGAACGGACAATTTCTGTCCGAAATTTCCGAGCAGAGGCGAACAATTTCGCCCGGCAATCGTTTCTTCATTGGGAATGTTCCGACAGACCGGGTCGGAACGGGGAATGCACGGTCCGTACTGCAGGTGCGGATTCATGGCTTTGGTGGTGGCTCCCTTGCGATCCACCCCCTCACAGGTCTCGTGCGGCGGATTCAGGGCTCAGGCTCCGAAATCGCATCCCCAGGGGGTCCGGGAGAAAGGCCTTCTCCACATGAGTACGGTCCGACGACGTAATTCCGATTCCAGCCGCACCAAGGCACGTTCTCCTCGCAGGGCCAAAGCCAAGCCGGTATCCAAAGCCGACGCCACGCTGGCCCGAACCATTCTCGATACACCGATGGATTTCGTGGATCACGAGCTGTTCCACGTCCGGGATGCCAAGCGCAAGATCTTCGATCGTGCCGAGGACGTCCCGTCTCCCGACACCACCTGGTACCGACCGCTGGTCGACGACGTGATCGGCGCCCGGCCCAGTGATTCGACGACCCGATCCAGCGTGGTGCTGACCGGTGCCCAGGAACAGGTCATCTTCATTCAGTACAACTACAGTCGATTCCGCGTGGCCCAGCTCCAGACACGCGTCGGAACGCGGACGCCCACGCAGAAGCAGACCGGGGATCTCATTCACTGGTACCGTCTTTCGCGGTCCCTTCGCGACCAGATCGCCGAGACCAATCTGGCCCTGGTACTGGCAATGGCCAAGCGATCCCGCTCCAAGGATGTCGACTTCAGCGATCAGATCAGCGAAGGCAACATGGCACTGCTGCGTGCTGTCGACAAGTTCGACGCCTCCCGCGGATTCAAGTTCTCGACGTACGCCTGTCGTGCGATCCTCAAGTCGTTCTCCCGACAGGGCATCAAGGCGACGAAGTATCGCCAGCGCTTCCCGACCGAGTTCGATCCCTCGCTCGAGACGAGCAACTTTCCCGAAGAGCGACGTCAGCTGGACGAGCGGGAGCGTGCCCAGGAGGTCAAGCAGATCGTCCTGAACAATGCGGCCGATCTGACCGACGTCGAGCAGGAGGTGCTGCACCATCGATTCGGCTTCGATGCCGGTCGCAACGGAAAGCCGTTGACCCTGGCCCAGGTCGGGATGCTGATCGGTCTGACCAAGGAACGGGTGCGGCAGATCCAGAACAGAGCCCTGCTGAAGCTCCGGGAAGCGGTGGAGTCGCGCTGCCTGCCTCGCAGCGACCGGAGCTCGAACGACCTCGGAGGCTGGCGAATCTCACCGAATTGAGATTTAACCCCCGATAAAAGCCGTACCGAGCCCTGTGGGGGGCTCGGTACGCCCTTTTCAGCGACCGGGCCTCGCACGGCCGATGGTTCTGCTGAATGATGCATGTGCGGAATTCAGCATGACGAGCACCAAGGGAACAGATCGATCACAGACGAACGGCGACGGCTTGTCGCTGCCGGTGGTCAATGACCGGGCCTCGCTGCCCGTCATGGAACGCTCGCGGATGGGGCGCCGTCGTGCGATCGTGCTGCTCATCGTGCAGATGCTCATCATCGTTCATGTGGTGATCTGGATCCTCAGTCGCGAATTCGGCTGGTTCGGTGGAGTGACGGTGACTCCCATCGAGCCGTCCGAGAGCATGGAGTTCGTCAAGCGCGGCACCATCAATGCGGGTCTGATCTTCTTCGTGCTGGCATTGCTCTCCACGCTGATCCTCGGTCGCTGGTTCTGCGGTTGGGGCTGCCACGTGGTGCTGTTGCAGGACGGGTGTCTGTGGATGCTTCGCAAGATCGGCATCCGGCCCCGTCCCTTCCGTTCCCGTCTGCTCATGTGGGCTCCGCTGGTGCTTGCCCTGTACATGTTCGTCTGGCCGGCGGTGCATCGGATGCTTCCGTTCCTACCCGGGCAGGATGCGCCCTGGGAGCTTGGTCTTCATCTGACCACCTCCGACTTCTGGAAGACGTTTCCCGGGGTATGGATCGGGATCGTGTTCCTGTTCATCTGCGGCTTCATGACCGTGTACTTCCTCGGCGCGAAGGGCTTTTGCACCTACGGCTGTCCGTACGGCGGGTTCTTCGCGCCGCTGGACCGATTCTCGCCGGGTCGGATCCGGGTCACCGACGCCTGCCATCAGTGCGGTGACTGCACGGCGGTGTGTACATCCAACGTGCGGGTCCACGAGGAGGTGGGAACCTGGGGCATGGTGACGGATGCGGGATGCATGAAGACGATGGACTGCGTCGATACGTGTCCGAACGACGCCCTCTACTTCGGCTTCGGCAAGACGGCGGTCAAGCCGGAGGCCCGCCGGGAGCCCAAGCCGCGCCGGTGGGACGTCTCGATCACGGGCGAAATCGTCCTCGGCGTGGTCTTTCTGGCCGTCTTTCTCAGCTTCCGCGGGGCCTACGCATCGGTGCCGCTGCTGATGGCGATGGGCATCGCCTGCGTGCTCACGTACGTGTTCTTCCAGGGCTGGCGTCTGATCACGGACGACAATGTGCATCTCCACAAGCTGCGCATGAAGATCCAGGGTCGATTCCGATTCTCCGGGGTGGCCTACCTCTTCACGGCCGTCCTGCTCGTGGGCTTCACACTCCAGACCGGGGCCGTGAACTGGATCGGACACATGGGAATTCATTCCGCCCGCGAGGCGATGGCGACTATGGGGCCGTCCGGTCTGAGCGATTCCGGCCGTGTCTACGCCGAATCCGCTCTGGCCCGCTTCGACCTCGCCCGGTCCATCGGACTGACCACGGATCCCAATCACGACGTGGATGCGGTCCAGATGCATTTGCTGCTGGGACACTCCGCGGGGGTCGAGGAACGCATGCCGCGGCTGCTCAAGCGGTTCCCGTTCAACCTGCAGGTGCGAAATCTGGAGCTCGACTACCGTCTGGCCACCAACCCGATCGGGGTGGAGAACTACGTCGAATCGCTGGCCGCCGAGGACACGGAACTGCGCCCCCTGCGCATCCGCATCATGGAATGGCAGGTCGGACGAGGACAGATCGCCGATGCCGAAGCCTACGCCCGCTCGGCACTGGCATCGGATGCCGAGGACGACGAAGTGCGTCTGCGACTGGCGATGCTGCTGATCCGGACCCAGCGGGTCGACGAAGGCGAGGAGAACGTCCGTCGCTATCTCGAGACGGTCCAGACCAACGGCAAGGCCTGGGCACTGCTCTCGGAGGCGTTGGCGTACCAGGGTCGGATCTCGGAGGCGGACCGAGCCATCGAACGGGCCCGGCAGCTGGATCGCAGCGCGATGGTGGCGAGGCAGGCGATGATGCACTACGTCCAGACGGGACGTCCGCAACTGGCCCAGGCCATCCAGAACGATCTGCAGTCGGGACGCACCGACTAGTCAGCCCGGCAGAGGACGTCGTACACGCAGCCCGCGTCCGGGCAGTTGCGCAGCCGACGACGGATTTCGGCATGACCGAGCCGCCGACTGATCGCGCCCAGGGCCTGGACGTGCAGGGTCGTGTTCCGGGTCGGTGAGACGAGCAGCACGACGAGATTGACCGCCTTTCCGTCACTCGCCTGAAAATCGATCGCGGGGTCCGCGGTGCCGATGGCGGCGACGATTTGATCCATGTGTTCGCAGCGTCCGTGCGGTACGGCGATGCCGTCTCCGATGCCCGTCGACCGCTGCTGTTCACGGGTCCAGACCGCTTCGATGATCGTTTCCGCGTCATCGATGCGGCCGGTGGCCGCAAGATGGTGCACGAGCTCCGTGATCGCGCCCTGTGCATCCGTGGCCTGCAGATGGTGCACGATGCAGTCGGGGGTGATGAAGTTGGTGAGTGCAAGCATGGCGTATCTCGAATCCGGGGGAGAAGTCTAGTGATCCGTGCCTCGGATGAAAAGGCGCGGATGCCGATTCAGGTCCGCAGCAGGGCGACGTAGCCCCCGTCACGGTAGCTGCTCGGCGGGTCGCCCGGCAGCCCCCCGGGAAGGCTGGACGCTTCATGGACCACCTCGTGGCCGTGCCATTTCGTCAGCCAGCGGGGCATGGCCTCGTTCTCCTGCGTTTCCAGGCTGCAGGTGATGTAGAGGATGTGGGCATTGGTGGCGAGGGTCGCGATGGCATCGGCGGCGATCTGGTGCTGCAGATCGACCAGATCCCTGAGCAGGCCCTCGTTGAACCGGATGCGGGCTTCACGCCGTCTCGGGAGCACACCCGTGTTCGAACACGGCACGTCGAGCACCAGCAGGTCGACTTCTCCGCGAAGCCCCCGGGCCGCGGAGGCGTCCATGACCTCGATGTTCTCGACCCGTTCCGAGAGATCCTGCAGGTCCTGCAGCCTTCGGTCGTCGGTGTCCGAGACGATCACCCGGCAGTCGGGATGACGTCTGGCAAGTTGAAGCGACTTGGTGCCGTGGCCCGCGCACAGATCGAGAATCACCTTCGGCGACAGTCCATCGGCGACGGGGACGGCGCGGGCGGTGGTCGCATCCTGCACGATGGCATCCGGGTGCCGTGCCAGCACCTCGTCCAGCGAGGCGTCGGAGGCCAGTACGCTGAATCCCGGCGCATCGTGCGGCAGCAGCGAGTCGTCCCGTCCGGCTCCGTGCAGGACGACGGGAGGCGTACAGAGACCGTGCAGTGCGATCCGGAAGGCTTCGTCCCGTCCCATGGCCTGCTGCCAGCGTTCCAGAAGGATGGGGGAGTGTCCGGTCTGCTGCGCCATGCGCTGCAGGGGGTCCTCGTCGAACACCGCCTCGGTCAGTTGCCAGCCTCCGCCGTTGCTTCGCAGGAGCTGATCCCGTGCCTTCCCGTCGGCGTGCTCGATCGGGTCGCCGCGCAATTCGATGATCCTTCGCAGCACGGCGTTGACAAGTCCCGCCGTCCCGCGTCGTCCGCCCGATCGCTTGACCCATTCAACGGTCTCGCCCACGACGGCGTGGTCCGGTACACGATCGAGGAAAAGGAGTTGTGCGCCGCCCGAGAGCAGTGCGGCCTGGACCAGCGGCTCCAGTCGTGGCCAGGGCGTCCGCAGCGCCTTGTCCGCCAGGGTGCTGATCGTGAGCCAGCGGGCCATGGTTTCGTTCACGATGGCTTCGGCCAGGCGCCGGTCCCGGGGGTCGAGCGGCTCCGAGGAGATCGCGCGGGGGAAGATCGACGGGTGGGCGCGAGCCGCATCGAGCAGGTGTCGGCATGCGACATCCCTGGCCGACGAGGTCATGTGGGCGTCGCCTTCCGTCATCAGGCGCCGACGGCGGCCTTGAGTGCATCGGCCTTGTCCGTGCGCTCCCAGCTGAAGGTTCCTTCGCCGCCTTCGCCCGGCTCGCGACCGAAGTGGCCGTGGGCTGCGGTGCTCGAATAGATGGGGCGGAGCAGATCCAGCGTCGAGATGATGCCGGCGGGCGTCAGGTCGAAGACGCTGGTGACGGCATCGGCCAGCTTCGACTCGTCGACGGTCGCGGTGCCCTGGCAGTCGAGGTGGACCGAGGTGGGCTCGGGGACGCCGATGGCGTACGACAACTGGACTTCACATTCGTCGGCCAGTCCCGCCGCCACGATGTTCTTGGCGATGTAGCGGGCCATATAGGCCGCGGAGCGGTCGACCTTCGAGGGATCCTTGCCGGAGAACGCGCCGCCGCCGTGTCGCCCCCGGCCGCCGTACGTGTCCACGATGATCTTCCGGCCGGTGAGGCCGCAGTCGCCCAGCGGGCCGCCGACCTCGAACTTGCCGGTCGGATTCACGTGCACGGTGATGTCGTCGTTCCACCATGCCTCCAGAACGGGCTTGATGATGTGCCTGGTGATCTCGGCGTGCAGATCATCCTGGCGGTCGTTCCATTCGGGGCCGTGCTGGGTGGAGAGCACGACCGTATCCACGCTCTTGGGAGTACGGCCTTCGTAGAGCACGGTGACCTGGCTCTTGGCGTCGGGACGAAGGTGCGGAATGGTGCCGGCTTCGCGTACCTCCGCGTGCTTGGCCACCAGCTTGTGGCTGAGATCGATCGGCAGGGGCATGAGCGATTCGGTCTCGTTGCAGGCGAATCCGAACATCAGTCCCTGATCGCCCGCGCCCTGTTCCTTGTGCAGCCCGGTTCCCTCGTCGACGCCCTGGGCGATGTCGGGAGACTGCTTGTCCAGGGAGACGAGCACGGCGCAGCTTTCGGAGTCGAATCCCATGGCCGCATCGATGTATCCGATGCGTCGCACGGTTTCCCGGACGACCTTGGGGATGTCCACGTAGCCACCGCAGGTGACCTCGCCGGCGACCACCGTCATGCCGGTCGTGACCATGGTCTCGCAGGCGACACGGGATCCGGGATCCTCGCTCAGCATCGCGTCCAGAATGGCGTCGGAGATCTGGTCGGCCATCTTGTCGGGATGCCCCATGGATACGGATTCGGAGGTGAAGAGGTGGCTGCGATTGGACATGAAGGGGGCTCGCAAGGGGTTGAAGACGGGTTCCGGAACGGGCCGGAGTGATGAGACGGCATGGTAGTCGCAGCGTTGATCAGTCTCAACCGAACTCCCGGCGTTCGATCGTCGGCGGTCGTGTCGAACCGGTTTTTTTTGTTCGACCCTTGCCCACGGGTGCCGTGGGGGAGAGGATAGAGTGGTCCGGATCGATGCAGGAGCACAGTGCATGCCAGTACAGATGGAACTCGCGAGGATCTTCATACGCGAGATGACTGACATGCAGGTGATCGAACTCCGCGAACTGGACGGTGATCGATCGTTCCCGATCGTGATCGGCCTGCCCGAAGCGTTCGCCATCGAGCGTCGACTCAAGGGGGTGGAGGTGCCGCGTCCGCAGACCCACGACCTGCTCGCCACGATGATCGGTCAGCTGGGCGCGAGGCTCGATCGAATCGTGATCCACGAACTTCACGAGGGGACCTTCTACGCCATGCTCTGCATCGAGCAGGACGGACGGGAGATCGAGATCGACTGCCGCCCCTCCGATGCGATCGCCCTGGGGGTTTCGGAGCAGGTGCCGATCTACGTCAGCGAGCAGGTGCTCGACGCCATCGACGAGGAACCGACGGACCAATCGCCTGATCCCGATGCGAATCCGCACGACTGGGACTGAGGACCGCACCATGGCCGACATCACTCCCATGCCGCCGATGCGTGACCAGGTGCAGTTCGAGGGATCGATCAAGGATCGCCCGGACGACTTCCTCGTCTACGAGATTCCGAAGTACGAACCCTGTGGAGAGGGCGAACACCTGTACCTGCGCATCCGCAAGTCGGGCGTGTCCCACGACGATTTGATCTCGACCGTCGCCCGGGCCTGCTCGGTGCCCGTGCGTGCCATCGGATTCGCGGGCATCAAGGACACGAAGGCCGTCACCGAGCAGACGCTGTCGGTGCACCGGCCCGATTCGGATCACGCGCCGGTCATCGACGACGACCGCATCGAGGTGTTGTGGATGGATCGGCATCGCAACAAGTTGCGACGCGGCCACCTGGCCGGCAATCGGTTCGTGATCCGGGTCCGTGGAATCGATCCGCTGCGGGTGACGGACACCTGGTCGCGACTGCGCGTGCTGGCCGATCACGGGGTGCCCAACGCATTCGGACCGCAGCGATTCGGGCGCACCGGCGACAACCATCTGCTCGGCCTGCTCATGCTTCGCGAGGACTGGGCCGGGCTTGCGGCGCGGCTGGGCGACGGGCGACCGGGCCGTCTCGAGGAACGGATCCGCAGGTCCATCGAGGACGGCAGGGATCCCAGGGAGGCATGTCGCGTGGTACCGGGTCGATTGCGACGCTTCTGGAACGATTCCCTGCAGTCGGCGCTGTTCAATGCGGTCCTGGCCGAGCGGATCGCGCACGGTGACTGGAACCGTCTCCGGGTCGGAGATGTGGCCTGGAATCACGACACCCGAAGGACATTCGTGGTGTCTTCCGGAGATCTGGCGGACGAGGCGACGATGCAGCGCCTGCAGGAGGGTGTGCTCGCGCCGACCGGCCCGATGTGGGGACGTGCGATGCGGTCGCCGGACAATCCGGTCGCGGCGATGGAACGGGGCGTGGCGGATGCACTGGATCCCGAACTCGTTCCGCTGCTGGTCGATGCGGGTCGTTCGCGTGGTGACCGGCGTCCTCTGGTGGTGCCGCTCGCGCACGCGTCGATTCTGTCGGAGATGGACGAGCACGGCGGCTGCATCACCGTCCAGTTCGAACTGCCGCCCGGAGCCTACGCGACCACGGTGCTTCGGGAACTGTTCGGGGAGTCAACGGTTGCGACGGGACTTGAAGAAGTCTGACAGCAGCCGTGCGCATCGGGGCTCGAGTACGCCCCCCTGGACCTGCACGACATGGTTGAGTCGCTCGTCTTCGGGAATCATGTAGAGCGACTCGCAGGCTCCGGCCTTCTCGTCCCAGGCGCCGAAGAGCAGGCGACCGAGGCGTGCATTCACGAGGGCGCCGGCGCACATCGGACACGGTTCGAGGGTCACGGCCATGCTGTACCGGTCGAGTCTCCATCCACCCACGTGTCTGCCCGCTTCGCGCAGGGCGACGATTTCGGCGTGTGCCGTGGGATCGTGGTCGTGTTCGCGACGGTTGCTTCCGGTGGCGATGATCCGTTCCTCGTCGTAGATCACCGCGGCCACGGGAATCTCGCCGTCACGTCCGGCCGCGGCGGCGAGCTCGATCGCGTGTTCCATCATGGCGAGGTCCCGGGGGGACGGCCCTGCGTCGGTCACGGTCGCGGCTCCGCATCACCGGCCAGTCGGGAGGCGGGGATGAACTGCAGGATGACGACTCCCAGTTCGTAGAGCAGGTACAGCGGAATCAGCATCATGAGCATGGACATGACGTCCGCCGGGGTGGTGATCGCGGCGACGAGCCCGCACACCAGCAGGGCCCACTTGCGGTTTCGCTTCAACAGTTCGGTGTCCACGATTCCCAGCCACCCCAGCAGGACGATCACCAGAGGCATCTGGAAGGCCACGGCGATGCCCAGCAACAGGATGAGCACGAAGTTGATGTAGCTCGTCAGTCGGAAGGCCTGCCAGATCGCATCCGTTCCTTCCAGGGGAAGTTGAAGGATCCGCACGGTGTTCTCACGCTCGGGCTCGGGCACCGCGATCTGCAGGGTGCCTTCGGGCATGAGGACCCACGCGTCGCCGGCGGTGGGGGCCGCCGGCTCCTCCGTGATCAACGGAAGACTGCCCAGACCTTCGGTCGCGGTGGCGTCCGGCGCGACCTCGATCAGACTCGGTCTCGCTTCCAGCGAACCCCCGATGACCATCAGCACCTCAAGCATGAGCGGAAGCATCACGAAGTACATCAGAAGGATGCCCGATGCGGTCAGGACGGCGCTGCCCGGCACCAGGAAATGCACGAACCGCCGCTCACGCGGGTACAGCCCCGGGCCGATGAATAGCCATGCCTGCCAGAGGAGCCAGGGAAGCGAGCAGACCAACGCGGCGATGATGCTGACCTTGATCTTCAGCAGCAGGAACTCCGGCGGGCTCAGGACCTGCAGCTGTTGGGGGAATCCGTAGTCGAGCTGCACGCTCTGCAGCGGTGCCATGAGCCAGAGCAGCAGCCAGTCGCCGGCCACGAAGAAGAGGATTGCCAGCGGAACCGGGGCAGCCAGAGAGATGATGATGCGTTTCCGGAGTTCCTCCAGGTGATCGCCGAAGGCCATTCGGTACTCTTCCGGATTGTGCGGCATGTTCGGCATGGAGGTTCCTGGGCGCGCCCGGGGTCGGAAAGCGACTTGTCCGGTATCACAGGGTAGCAGCCCTGTACCTTCGTGGCCCCCGGGGGTAGGCTGGCTCATCATGCCAAGCGGCAAGGACTATTACGCGATCCTGGGTGTCCAGCGAACGGCCTCGGCGGACGAGATTCGCAAGGCCTATCGCTCGCTGGCCCGGAAGTACCATCCCGACGTCTCCACCGAAGGCGACGCCGGAGACCGATTCAACGAGGTCCAGCAGGCCTACGAAGTGCTTTCCGATGAGGAGAAGCGTCGGGCCTACGACCAGTTCGGAGATGCCGGCGCCGGAGCGGCGGGCTGGTCGGGCTACGGAGGCGGTGGTGGGGGTGATGTCGATCCGGATCGGTTCCAGGACATCTTCGAGCAGATGTTCGGAGGTGGCGGTCCCTCTCCGGGCGGCAATCCCTTCGGTGGCGGTGGAGGTGCGGCTCGTCCCCGACGGGGCGGTGATGTCAACTCGAGCATGACGGTGACCTTCATGACCGCGGCCCAGGGGGGCGTGGAGGAGATTCGTCCGGACGGGGCGTCCGTCGAGGTGCGCATTCCCGCCGGGATCGATGACGGGGGCAAGTTGAGACTTCGCGGCCGTGGGCAGCCCGGTCTGCACGGTGGAGAAGCCGGTGATCTGATCGTCACCGTGCACGTGGGCGCCCACCCGGTACTTCGTCGCGACGGACTCGACCTCATCGTGGATGTTCCGATCAGCCTCGCCGAGGCGGGATTGGGAACGGTGGTGCGGGTTCCGTTGCTGAAGGGATCGATCGAACTGAAGATTCCTCCGTGCACCTCGAGTGGACGGCGACTGCGGGTGCCCGGGAAGGGCATCGTGGACGATCGCCAGCGCACCGGAGACTTCTACGCCCAGGTGCAGGTGGTGTCGCCCGAGGAGCTCGGAGATGACGCGCGTTCGTTGCTGGAGCAGCTGGCGACTGCACTTCCCGATCCACGAAGCGAACTGCCGGGAATCGATTCGGTGGACGCTTCGTGACCACCGGGGATACGCCTGCAGTCGTGCTGGTCTCCGGCGGCCTCG
>MDTG01263351.1_pt1 | contig 16552 bp, 12 predicted proteins | sample 811421 | NCBI WGS metagenome assembly MDTG01 (sample SAMN05326645, study PRJNA326480) | marine metagenome | isolation source: seawater | place: Pacific Ocean: South East | collected 2011
CGGTCCCCGTGACCGAGCGGATCAGCGATGCGGCCCGGGCGCGTCGCACCGCGGACAGCGGCCTTGAACTGGTCCTTTCCTCGATCCTCGTCTCGGAGGAATGGATCGACGAGGTGGGGGCCGGAATCCTCGACATCCCCTTCGAGATCGCCGACGGCGTGTGCACCGCCCGGGTGATCGACGACGCGACGGATCTCCCTCCGACGGAGGAGACCCTGAGGATCAGGATCGCGTGCACCGCTCGAATCAACGGCCTCGAGATGGTGGCCGAAGAGGCCTTCGACATCGAGCCGATCGTCGAACGACCGCTCGACGTCGCCTTCGGCGAGACGGCCCTGCTCGCGGAATCCTCGATCCGGATCGAGGACGACGCGGCACTGCTCGCCTGGGCGGGCGCGAATGGAGGACCGGACTCACCGCTCGTCGTGGGAACCCTCGGCGGGGATCCGCACGACTTCCAGGTCAACGACGCGGCCATCACCGGCGGCTGCGAGGTCGTCATGGTCGACGCCCGCTGCTACGAGATGGGCGAGGATCCCGCCGGCATCCGACTGCTTCCCGATCCGCTGCCGGCGATCGCCGCGCCCGCCGTGCCCGTCCCCCGCGAGGGCCGGACCGACGAGGCCGTGGTGCTCGAATCCACGCCGCAGCGCGACATCGACGCCGAATCGATCCGGATCCGTTCCGGAAGCCGGCTTCGGATCGAAGGCAGCCGCGTCCTTCGAAGTCGAAATGACTTCCGGATCGAGTCCGGTGCGGAGATCGAGGTCGTCCGCGGCACGTTGACCATCGACGGTGATTCCACGGTCTCGATCCGGGACGCCCGGATCTCGGTCGCGCCCGCGGGCCGACTTCTCATCCGGGGTGGACGTGAACTTCGAATCACCGACGGCGGCATCGGTCCGGGAGACGCGACCGACCGGGACGCCCTCACCGTGGACGGCATGCTGCCCTTCGACGTCGACCCGAATCCAATCAACCTGACCGGCGGCCCCGGATCCACCATCGTCATGGACGGTGACGCGATGGTGACGGCGGTGGTCATCGCGCCCGAGGCGGACATCCGGATCGACGACGACGTGCTGCTCCACGGCCGGGTGGTCGCCGACGGCATCGAGATCGGCGGTCGCGCCGTGGTCTACGCGGCGCCCGACGACGGCAGCGTGATCGGCCTCACGAATCCCCACGGACCTCATCGGGAGGAGGACGGCGACCTGCTGGACGTCCTGCAGGTCGAGGAACGAACCACCGACGCGGCGATCGAAGCCATCGCGGACGCGATCGGAACGCCGGTGGTGGCGCTCGAGGAGTCCGACGAATCGTCGGTCCGACGTCCGAACAGGATCCCCCGGGAGGTGCGTCGCGGCTGGCGACGGGCCGGACTCAGCCGGGCCGAGATCCGGATCAAGCGGCGGGAATGGCGTCTCGCCAACGGGGGTCGATCGTGAATCGCCGGGGACTGACGCTGGTCGAGACGATCGCGGTGGTCGTGGTGATCCTCGGGATCGCCGGCGTCGCCGTGCCCCTGCTCGGAAACGACGCGGGCTCGCGACTCGCCGCCGCCGCCATGATGCTGCGTGATGATCTCGAACAGGCCCGGTACCGCACGATCTCGGATCCGTCCGATCCGGTCGCCCTCGTCGTGGATGCCGACGGACTCGGCTGGTCCCTCGTCCGAGACGTCGATCCGACGACGTCGATCACGAAGGGGGATGGAACGGCATGGACGGTTCGGTTCGATGATCCGCGCAAGACCGATCTCGCCGGAATCAGGGTCCTGACGGACCTCGCGAACGGACGGATCCGCTTCGACGCCCGGGGCGTGCTCGCGGCGGCGGAAAAGCCGTCGATCCGCCTCGAACTGGGCGAAGACCAACGCCGGTTGGACATCGGGCTGGTGAGCGGCCTGGTCGCCATTCGCCACGACTGATCCCGCCTCGCGGCCGGTGATTCAACGAGGACGGTGGGCGTGGCGGCGTCCGGGAGCCGGCATGACGAGGGCGCGGACGTCGTGGAAGGTGATCGAGCCGTCACCGTCGACGTCGCGAGGATCGAATCGACCACGGGGCCGCGCACCGAGCGAACGCATGATCTCGAAGACGAGGTCGTCGGTGTGGAACTCGGGCAGGTCGTCGTCGATCGCGGTCGAACCCGCGGTCCCCCCCGACCCGATTTCGTCGTCCGGGATCTCGATCCGCCCCGGCACGGCTTGACGCGGCGTGTCGACGACCACGCGTCGAAGCACCAGTGGGGACACCAGTTCATGGTTCTCGTCACCGAGCATGAACCTCGTCGGCGGCGTGTCGTGGACGATCGGCAGCACCACCGTCGCGGGTTCGTCGCCGAGACTCCCGGCCGCCACCACCGACAGCGACATCTCGCCCGACCGTCTTCGAAGGTCGACGTCGATCGTGTCCCCGCGGTTGAGGCGGAGATCCTCCATCTGCCCCACGTACCATGAATTCCCACCGGCGATCGATTCGATCAGGATCGAACCGTCGTTGATCCCGGAACGGAGCCGGAGGTATCGCCCCGGCCCGAACTCGAACGTGCAGATCGGCATGGACTCCACCCGGCTTCCGATGGAGTAGTCGAGACCGTCGGGGGGGATCTGGAGCTCGGCGCCCACTCGCCATTCGCCACCACGGATTCCGAGCGGCTGGGAGATCCGCGTCGAGGGGACGATCCCGTCCGGGACCGCCTCCAGCGGCCAGTTCGGCATCCCCCTTGCCTCCGTCAGGCTCCGGAAGACGAGCAGGAAGTCGACCGAGGCGAATTCCTCGCCGATCGGGTTCGAGATGGCGATCATGCTCGACGCGGTCTCGTCGATGGTGAAGCTCCACGCGTCGATGTGGTTCCAGTCGCCGGTCGAGACGATGGTGTGGGTTCGATCGCTCACGTACTGGCCGCGGGTCACCTTGGTGAGCAGGCGGAGCTTGCCGCTCATCAGGTTGCAGACCTGGAGATGGACCGCGGTCGAGGTGGGTCCCTCCTTCCCCTCCCGCGCCCGCGGATCGACGACCAGCGCCGTGAGCAGTCGACCGGCCCCCACCGGCGTTCCGAAGACGCGATAGCACACCGCGTCGGGCGCGAGCCTGCCCACGATCTCCTCGGGATACTGACCGGGAAACAGCCTCGCCACCGCGACGCCGGTGGAAGGCACCACGTAGTCGGGGGTCCGATGGGCGCCATCCTCGTCCCGCAGCAGGTCGATCGAACGTGGACGGGCCAGCAGACCCGCCTGCACCCGATCCTCCCGCGGCACCGACGCGGCGAAAATCCCGCGCTGGCCGAGGTTCTTGTACCGGTGGACCTTGAGCTCGCCGTCCAGGAGGAACGGCACCGCATACTGCTCCATGCCCTCCGGCAGTCGGGCGACGGTGGCGAATTCCTCGCCGTCGTTGCTCAGCAGAATGCGGCTGTAGGTGTCATGCCCGCTTGGATCGAGCACCTGGCGGGCCACGATGGGACCGTTGACCTCCGGCGACGTGCGATGCATCCAGGAGACCGTGTTGCCGGAGAGGCCGTTCGTCAGGGTCGCCGGCTGCACGCCGAACAGATCCTCGAATCTCGGCGGCCCCTCGACCTCGGCCGGAACGTCCAGTCCGAAGATGCCGCCCGCGACGTTGTCTCCGCCGCAGAGCAGGCGGTCCGGCGCGTTGCCGGGGCAGCAGCTCCAGAACTGATTGCAGGTGATCTGGAGGAAGGCGTCCGGGAGGTCCCCCTGCCACCTCGGGATCACCGTCCAGTTCGCGGGGTCGTCGTACTCATCCCAGTCCGAGCACTGGGCCAGGACGACCCGGCTCTTCATGCCGTCACCGACCGCGATGACCACGCCGTTCGGGGTCCACCCCGCGACGTGGAAATGCTCGCCCTGGCTCTCCCATCGTGAATGGACCTCGACGAGCGGATCGATCCGCCAGGCGTCACCGACCGCGTCGCGGCGGACCCGGAAGAGCCCGCACTGGCCTCCCGTCGCCTTCTCGTCCGCGCGATGACCCATGTAGTCCACGAGCGGGATGAACGCCTCGGTGAACCCGGGCTCGCGGGTCGTTGGGAAGTAGGCGGCCATGCTGCTGAGGAATCCGCGCTGGAAGCGACTCGTGTCGGGATCGATCGGGTCCGGCATGTGCATCCGGTGCGTCCAGTCCCACTGCCCCGACTCGTCCTCCTGCATCGCCGCGACGGTCACGCCGCGAATCACCCAGTCCTGGATCCCGCTTCCGGGCTTCGTCTCCTCGAGGACCGACCGCTGCATGAGGAAGAGCATGCAGCCGGGGATCATCACGCCGCTGGCGATTCGGTAGGAGTGGTCGTCCTGTTGGAAGGGCGTTCCCGCGAACGCGTCGTTGATCACGTCCTCGCCGACCGCGCGGCTCATCGCGATCCGCCGATCCGCGGGGCCGCCGGTGTCGGCGGAATTCCAGATCGAGAGTTCGAGGCGGGCCCGGTCGAAGATCGCCAGCCGCGGCGCCGACTCGTCCCGCGACCGCCCCGCGAGCACCACCGAAGCGGCCACGGGGAAGTCGTCCTGCGGTCGCCACGGACCCGCGTTCATGCCGTTTCGCGGCGAATCGAACAACGGTTCGTCAGCGGCGACCATCGTCCCGCGAAACTCGTCCCACACCGCGGTGCCGTGGTCGATCTCGAGCGGTGGCAGCGACGACACGACGCCGCCGTCGAAGATCGCCTCGCGGCGAACGACGTCGTCGTCGGCGGGAAGGACCGACGTGACGCAGGTCACGGTCAGAATCGACCCGAGGATGGTGCTTTCGATCACTCCCGTACGCACGGACCCTGATCCTCCACTCGATCATGGGCGCGGTCCGCACACCCGGCAACCTCCACCTCGGATTTCGAGGCAAGTACCGCCGATCGCCACGGAAGGTCCGAAAACCTTTCGCAGGCCGACCCGGTCCCTCGCGGGACCCCGGCGAGGAACCTTGGTCCCTCGGCGTCGGCCGGATCAGCGGAGACCGTATTCCTTGAGCTTGCGATAGAGGGTCCGCTCGCCGATGCCGAGCAGGTTGGCCGTCTGCTCGCGATTGCCGCCGGTGAGCGCGAGGGTCTGGCGGATCGCCTCCTTCTCGAGGCGGTCGAGCCCGACGCCCGCGAGGGAGCCGATGCTCGTGGAGTCGTCGTCGCCGTCCTCGGTCCGGATCTCCTCGGGAACGTCACGAACCTCGATCCGATCCTCGTCGCACGCGATCACCATTCGATGCACCGCATTGAACAGCTCGCGGACGTTCCCCGGCCAGCCGTAGCTCACGAGCCGGAGCATGGCCGGCTCGGTGACCTGTGGAATGGGCCGTTCCATCTCCGCTGCATACCGTCCCGCGGCGTGGTTCACGAGCAGCGGCACGTCCTCCCGCCGGTCGCGGAGCGGCGGGATGTTGATCTCGACCCCGCGGATCCGGAAGTAGAGATCCTCGCGGAACTCGCCACCGGCCGACATCGCCTTCAGGTCCCGGTTGGTCGCGCTCACGAAACGCACGTCGGCCTTCCGAGCCTCGTTCGACCCGAGCCGGATGACCTCCCCGCTCTCCAGCACCCGGAGCAGTTTCGGCTGCATCGCCAGCGGCATGTCCCCGATCTCGTCGAGGAAGAGGGTTCCGCCGTCCGCGTATTCGAACACGCCTTCGCGATCGCGGTCCGCTCCCGTGTACGCCCCGCGCACGTGACCGAAAAGCTGGTCCTCGAGCAGGCTCTCGCTCTGTCCCGCGGTGTTGAAGGTCGCGTATCGCTTCCGGGCCCGCTTGCTCAGGTTGTGGATCGCGGCCGCCACGAGTTCCTTGCCGGTCCCGCTCTCTCCGGTCACGAGGACCGGGATGGTGCTCGGCGCGACCTTGCGAATCGCCTGGACCACCTGCCGGATCCCCGCCGAGTCGCCGATGATCCCCTCGAACCCGTAGGCGGCCCCGAGCTGGTCCTCGAGTCGCGCGGTCCGGTGCCGGAGGAGGACGGTCTCCGCCGCCCGATCGACGAGGTTCCGAAAGACCACGAGGTCGAGGGGCTTCTCGATGAAGTCGTAGGCGCCACCCTTCAACGCCGCCTTGGCGGTCGGGACGTCGCCGTGGGCGGTCACCAGGATGGTCTCGGCATCGGGCTGGTGCTCCTGCACGAGCGCGAGCACCTCGAGTCCCGCGGTCTCGGACTCCATCACGAGATCCGTGACCACCACGTCGAAGGCCCCGTGGAGAAGTTCCTCGCGGGCCGCATCGAGCCCGTTGACGATGGTGCACACGTGGCCGGGGCGGCGAAGGGACTCCGCCATCACCTCGGCATGCTCGGATTCGTCGTCGACCAGCAGGACCTGGGCGCGGAGTTCTTCCCGGGAAGGAGCGTCGTTCGTGGACATGGCCGGATTGTACGAGGAGGGACGGGACCACCGGGGGGCTTCGCCGATTACCGGCTGCGACAACGGATCCCCATGCGCCGATAGACTCCACACGATGTCATCCGGAACCGATCCCAGCCCGACCCGCGAAATCCGGACCGATCCGGATTTCCGGGGACGAAACGTCCACTTCGCGGGGGTCGGCGGGTCGGGCATGAGCGGTCTCGCCCTGATGGTCCGGCGGCGGGGTGCCCGATGCAGCGGCACCGATTCGGCCGACGGCCCCGTCGTCGAGGAACTCCGGGCGTCCGGAATGGCCGTCTCGGTCGGGGAGTCCGACGCGCTCCCGGCCTCCTGCGACCTCCTGATCGCCAGCGCGGCGATCCCTGCGGACCACCCCCTTCGACTCGATGCGGCCCGACGAGGGATCGAGGTGCTCTCGTATGCGGAGGCCGTCGGTCGCGCCATGCTGGGCCGGACCGCGGTCTCCATCGCCGGCACCCACGGGAAGAGCACCACCGCGTCGATGCTGGCCTACGTGCTGGTGCGGTGCGGCCTCGACCCGAGCTTCATCGCGGGCGCGAACTGCCGACAACTCGGCGGCGGCTCGCGAGTCGGCGCCGATCGACTTCCCAACCTCGCGGACGATCCGGCCGCGGGCGACCGCCCCGGGATCTTCGTGGCCGAGGCGTGTGAATTCAATCGATCCTTCCACCATCATCATCCGACGATCGCCCTGATCAACAACGTCGAGGAGGACCACCTCGACTTCTACGCCTCGATCGACGAGATCGTCGAGAGCTTCCGGGACTTCGCCCGCATCCTCCCCGCCGCGACGCTCGGCGGACGACTGCTGATCGCCCACGAAGGCGGCCATCGACGCGAGATCTCGGCGGGACTGGCCTGCGGGGTCGCGACGTTCGGCTTCTCCCCGGATGCCGATCACCAGGTGTTCTTCGACGCCGCCGCCCGCCGGATCGGCATCCTCGAGAACGGCGCGTTCGTGGCGGAATGGACGACGCGTCTCGCGGGACATCACAACGCGCTCAACGCCGCCGCGGCCGGAATCCTGGCCCACTGGCTTGGCGCGGACTGGGACGAGATCGCCGCGGCACTCGCGGATTTCGAAGGCGTCGACCGCCGCATGCAGCTGATGGGGACGATGCCGACCGCGGACGGCGGCGTCGCCACCGTCTTCGACGACTACGGGCATCATCCGAGCGAATGCGAGGCGACCCTCCGGGCGCTTCGCGCCGCGGAGGATCCGAAGCGGCTCATCTGCGTCTTCCAACCCCACCAGCACAGCCGGACGCGCTTCCTGCTGGACCAGTTCGCCCACGGATTCTCCCAGGCGGACCTGGTCGTCGTCCCGCGGATCCACTTCGTCCGCGACAGCGAGGAGGAACGGCGTCGGATCTCCTCGGGCGATCTCGTCGACCGCCTGCGGACGCAGGGGACCTCCGCCATGCACGTCCATCCCTTCGAAGCCATCGTCGAGCAGCTCGAAGCGGTCGGTCGCGACGGCGATCTGATCGTGGTCATGGGGGCCGGGCCGGTCTGGCGGATCGGACGAAGTCTCGTCGACCGTGCCACCAACCACGGCTCGTCCGCGTGACGAGGCTCTCCCGAAGCCTTTTCGGGGATCTCGACGTCGAAGTCGAGATGGACGCGCCGATCGGCGTCGAGAGCTGGTTCTGCGCCGGCGGGCGGGCCGACTTCCTCGTCAGGCCGCGAACCGCCGACGCGCTGTCGGAGATTCTCAAGCGATCTCGCCAGATCGACACCCCCGTCCGGATCATGGGGGAGGGCGCGAACCTCCTCGTGGACGACGACGGCGTGCCGGGCATCGTGATCCGCCTCGACGCTCCGGCGTTCCGGGCCGTCGAGCACAACGTCGAGGGTCGACTGGAACTGGTCCGGGTCGGCGCCGGTGCGGATCTGGCCCGGACGCTGATGCGGTTCGCCCGGGCCGGGACCGCGGGCCTCGAATCGCTCATGGGCGTCCCCGCCTCGATCGGCGGTGCGGTCCGCATGAACGCCGGTGGCGCCTACGGCGAGATCGGCGACGTCGTCCATGCGGTCGCCTGCCTCGATTCCGGTGGTCGGGTCCGCGTCTACGGGGCCGACGAACTCCGTTTCGACTACCGAAGCACGAACATCGTCGATCCGATCATCCTCTGGGCGGTGTTCCGCGTTTCGCAGGAGAATCCGATCGCGCTTCGTGAACGGATCAAGGAGATCGCCGCCCACAAGAAGCGGACGCAGCCGCTCGGCGACAAGTCCGCCGGCTGCATGTTCCGCAACCCCGTCGATCCGGACACCGGCGTCCGCACGTCGGCGGGAAGGATCATCGACGAGGTCGGACTGAAGGGACTCCGTCACGGTTCGGCCACCGTCTCGACCCACCACGCGAACTTCTTCACGATCGATCGGAACGGCCGCGCCCGCGACGCCATCGAGCTGGGCGATCTGGTCCGAGATCGGGTGCTCGACGCCCGAGGCATCGAGCTCCATCGCGAGGTCGTGGTGTGGGACCGGACGGACGACGAACGGATCGGAGACGCGTGATGGATCACGAAGCCGCCGATGGGATCCGCACCGTGACCGTGCTGATGGGCGGACCGGACGCGGAACGACCGGTGAGCCTGGAATCCGGTGCGAGAGTCGCCGCGGCGCTCCGGGAACTGCCGGGGGTCGAGGTCGTCGAGCTCGTGATCGACCGGCCGTCGATCGAGTCGTTGCGGGACTCCCTCGAGGCGGTGGACACCGACGTCGTCTTTCCGGTGCTGCACGGTCCGTGGGGCGAGGGCGGCGGTCTCCAGCGGATCCTCGAGCGGATCGGGATCCCCTTCGTCGGCTGCGGATCGGCGGCCGCGGAAGGCGCGATGGACAAGATGCGGACGAAGGCGATCGCCCGCGATTCGGGGGTTCCCACCCCGCCGGCCCGAATCGTCGCCGGAGACGGGCCCATCGACTTCGACGTCCCTTTCGTGATCAAGCCCACCGACGAGGGCTCGAGCGTCGGCGTCCGCCTGATCCGCGATCCGGACGACGCGGCCGATGCCGTCGCCGAGCTCCGATCCACCCACTCGACCCTGATGGTCGAACGCTACGTCGCCGGTCGGGAACTGACCGTGACGGTCCTCGACGGCGAGGCGATGCCCCCGGTCGAGATCGAACCCTCCGAGGGCTTCTACGACTACGAGGCCAAGTACGTCCGCGACGACACCCGGTACACCGTGGCCCCGGACCTTCCCGCGGACGTCGAATCCCGGATGGCGGTGCATTCGGTGGCGATCTTCAAGGCCCTCGGTTGTCGGGATCTCGCCCGCGTCGACTGGCTGGTCGAGCATGGTCCGGACGAACCCACCGGGATCTGGATGCTCGAGGTCAACACGATCCCCGGAATGACCTCGCACAGCCTGGCCCCGATGGCGGCCGCGGCCCGTGGGATCGAGCTGCCCGAGCTCTGCCGGCGGATGGTCGAAGCCGCCGCCTCCCGAGGATCCGACTGAGCGCGGATTCTGCGGCCTCGGCTTCGATTCGTCCGATGTCCCCCACATGCCAGCAAGAAGTTCCAAGCGATCCAAGTCCGCCGACGGCTCGCCCCATCCGGGTGGCCTCGCCGCCCGTCTCGGCCTCGGGCCACGGACCGTCGTCGGACTCCGGGCCGCGGGATGGACCGCACTCGCCGCGCTCCTGGTGGCGGGTGGCATGATCGGCGTGCCGACCCTGAAGCGACGGGCGGAGGCGCGGAACCTCGAATTCGACGGCCCGATCGAGGTCCGGTTCATCGGCGGTCCGTCATGGTTCGAGGCGGACGACCTCCGGTCCGGACTCGCCGCCACGGTTCGGAACGCGATCGGCGAAGACCGGGCGACCACGCGCGACGCCGGATTGAAGCGGGCCCTCGAGGGACTGGAACGGACCGGATGGTTCGAACGCGTCACGCAGGTCCGGTGGGTCGACCCCACCACCGTCGCGGTGGAGGCGGAATGGGTGGTGCCCGTCGCCCTGGTCGATGGAACGCTCGCAGGCGGTGAACGGCGATCCTTCCTCGTCGACTCCGAGGGTCGACGGCTGGAACTCGACTACCCGATCGGCGCCGCGGGACTTCCGGAGCTGTTGCGGATCAAGGGTGCCAGCCAGGTGGTCCCGCCCCCGCCCGGGGAACGCTGGGGTGACGACGTCGACGCGGCGCTTGCGCTGCACGGGGTGATCCGCGACGCACCGTGGTACGGCCTGGTCCGCTCGATCGACACCCGTCGACACGCGACGGATCGCGAGGTGGAGCTCCACACCGACCACAGCACGATCGTCTGGGGCAGCCCGCCCGGGGAGTGGACGCTCGCCGAGAACACCGATCGCGACAAGATCCTGATCGTGGAACAGCTCGCCACCGACGGGTACCTGAAGGCCGACGCGATCTACGACATCCGCAGCTTCGACATCCACCGCGACGATGCGATCCTCGACTTCCGCTACCGGGATCCCGAAGCGCGGTGACGCCGGACGCTTCAAGCGAGCCGGGTGCTCCCCGAGCCGTTAACCTCGAAGCATGTCTCCGGCACCAGACGAGCAAGGCCGATTCCTTCCGATCCCGCGCGGGCTGGTCTTCGCGGCGAGCGGATGGATCGCCGCGTCCTGGATCATCGCGATCGGCGTGCAGCCACCGCTCCAGCCGAGTTCGGCGGTGTACACCCCCGCCGCGCGGATGCTCCTCGCGTCGATGGTGGTCGGCGGCCTGGTCGCGTGGCCGCTGCTCCGACTGAGCACCGGAGTCCGACGCCGGCCGCTGGCCGCCGCGCTGCTCGATCTCGCGACGCTTGCCGCGCTTTTCCAGATCGTCGTCTGGCCGCTTCGGCTCGTCACCTCGTGGTCCGCGGATCGAACCCTGCTGCTGGATCTCCACGGAATCGCCTGGCTCGCATCGATCGCCGGCATGCTCGCTTTCTCGACCGCTCGGGAGGGCGCTGCGCGGGCGTGGACGATGCTCCTGATCGTCTTCTGGCTGACGCTTCCGCCCTTCCTCGCGACGGTGCTCGGTCTCGACGCCGACCTCGCCCGGATCTCCCCCCTGGCCGAGGTCTGGGGGATCGCCTCCGACGGTCCGGCCGAACTCGCTCCGGGCGCTTGGCGTCCGGTCGCCATCGAGTTCGCCGTGGCGGGGATCATCTGGTGGGTCGCCTCGGCCGCGTCCGGCGGTGGCGAAGAATCCGTCGATTCGGTAGCCTGAAGAAGTCGATCGCCTCGCCCGCCGGGCGGGGTTTTCTGCCACCCCTCGACGCGATCAACCTCCTCGATCCGTCCCGCGTGTTCCAGACGGGCGGCAACCCCGGAGCCAGAAGATGGAATTCATCACGAAGGCCGACAAGGAGAAGCTCGAGACCGACCTCCGGGATCTCCACTCGAAGGGGAAGGAGATCATCGAGCGGATCGCGGAAGCGAGGGCCCTCGGCGATCTCAAGGAGAACGCCGAATACCACGCGGCCCGGGAGGACCAGGCGCTCAACAACGAGCGGGTGAAGCAGATCGAGGAACGGCTCGCGAACGCACAGGTCACCGACGACATGGACATCCCCGAGGACATGGTCTTCGTGGGCGCCACGGTGCGGTTGAAGGAGGTGGCCACCGGGGACGAGGACACCTACAAGATCGTCGGATCCGCGAGCAACGACTTCACGCTCGACTACATCGAGGTGACCAGCACCAGCCCGCTCGGCTCCGCCCTCATGAAGGCCCGGGTCGGCGAGGTCGTCCGCGTCGATCTTCCGAAGGGACCGACGCAGTTCGAGGTCCTCGAACTGGTCTGATCAGCCCTCGGCCGATCGCTCGACCCACTTCGCGCTCGCGAGGGCCGCATGTACGAATACCTGATCAACGCGTTGAGCATCGCGAACCTCGCCGGCGAGGCGGTCATCCTCCTGGAATTCGCGTTCAGGCTGTCGCTGATCGTCTGGATGCTGAGCCAGCGACGGGTGGAACCCGCGACCCGGTTGAGCTGGATCATCCTCCTGCTCGCGATCCCCTTCCTGGGCTCCATCATCTTCCTGCTGATCGGCGAGAACCGTTTCGGCCGGCGTCGCGTCGCCCGCCACCGGGAGGTCCTCGCGGCGCTGGATCGCCCCGAGACCCACGCGAATTCCGATCCCGCGGTGAACGCCGCGGGAACGCTCGAAGGGCCCGCCCGTCGAATGGCCCGGCTCGCCGAACAGGTCAACGGCGCCGGCGCCGTGCTCGGGAACCGGATCGAACTCTTCGGCGACACCGACCGCGTGCTGGCGGGACTCGAACGGGACATCGATGCCGCGACCGACCACTGCCATCTCCTCTTCTACATCTGGCTCGACGACGCGGCCGGAACGCGGATCGGTCGGGCCCTGATCCGCGCGGCCGCGCGGGGCGTCTCCTGTCGCGTGCTCGTGGACGGCGTGGGGAGCAAGGACTTCCTCAAGTCGGATCTCCGTCGCGAGATGGAGACGGGCGGCGTCACGGTGCGCGACGCCCTCCCCGCCAACGCGGTGCGTGCGATCTTCGCGCGGCTCGACCTCCGCAACCACCGGAAGATCGTGGTCATCGACCGGGAACTCGGGTGGACGGGAAGCCAGAACCTCGCGGAGGCCAGTTTCGCGCCGAAACCGGAATTCGCGCCGTGGGTCGACTGCGCCGTTCGAATCCAGGGGCCGGTGGTCAAGGAACTCCATCTCCTGTTCGTCGAGGACTGGTACCTCGACACCAACGAGATGCTCGTCGAGACGCTGCTCCCCCCCATCGCCCCCATCCCGGGCGGCGTCACCGCCCAGGCGTTCGGCACGGGCCCCAACTTCCAGAACCAGGCCGCGACCCAGGTCATCCAGTGCCTCGTGCACGAAGCCTGCGAGGAACTGGTGATGACGACCCCGTACTTCGTGCCGGACAACGCGACGGTGGTCAACCTCGCGACCGCCGCGCGACGCGGCGTGAACACGACCCTGATCGTCCCCCGCCGGAACGATTCGCGACTCGTCGGGCTGGCGAGCCGTTCGAGCTATGCACCGCTGCTCGAGGCCGGCGTCCGCATCCACGAATTCAAGGGCGGACTTCTCCACGCGAAGACCACGGTGGTGGATCGGGAGATCGCCCTGGTGAGCAGCGCGAATCTCGACCGCCGCAGTCTGTTCCTGAACTTCGAGGCGGGGCTCGTCGTCTACGACGGCGATTTCGCCGGTCAGCTCCGGTTCCTCCAGCAGCAGTACCTCGACTCCTCGGTCGAGATCGATCCGGCGTCATGGGGGAACATCCCGCGCCGTCGCCGGATCTCCCAGAACGCCGCCGCGCTGCTCTCCCCGCTGCTCTGAACCAGGGGTCGATCCCCGACGCCCGATCCGTCGATCCGGTCCCGACTCAATCCCGCGCCGGAGATCGATGCGAGGCGAGCACCGCCTCGAGCGCGGCGATCGCCTCCCGGATCTCGCGCCGGTCCGCGCCGTCCACCTCCCCGTCGCTCAGCGCCGCGATCGCCTCGGCACACTCCTTCACCGCGTTCACCACCGCCGCCTCGCCGTCGAGCCGGCGTACGAAGTGGCCTCCGAGTTCACCGCACAGGAAGTCGATCGCGGCGTCGCCCGCCTCGAACTCCGCCGCATGGAGCGAACGGATCACCCTTTCGAACGGATTCGGCTGCACGCCGTTGAGAATCCGGTTCACCTGCCGGGTGGAGAGTCCCATCGCCCCCGAGAATCGCTTCACGCCGACGCTCTCGACGAGCGCCGCGAACCGCTCCCGACATGCGATGCGGAGGGTCTCGTCGTCGGCGTTCACGCCTCGCTCCGCTCGACGGTGGTTCGGGTTCCGGGCTCGACCTCGACCGTCCGGGACGTGCCGTCTGGCCACCGGATCTCGACGACCAGCGGGTCGGTGGATGCGGCGTCGATGCCGAAGTGGGCCTCGGGACTCGTCGTCGACTGGAACGGACCACCACCCCGGATCCAGCGTCGCTGGACGACGTCGCCGGTCCGCAGCACGACTTCGGCGCCCGCCGCGGGCACCGGTCGGACGATCACCCAGTCGTCGGTGCGGTCGTGACGGTTCTCAAGGAGACGCAAGGGTCCGTTCAGTTCGACCACCACCACGTCGACGTCCCCGTCGAGGTCGAGATCGGCGAAGACGGCGGCCCGGTCGCGATGCGGTTCACCGAGCCAGGGGTTGGCCTCCATGATCGCGGCCGATTCCGGCGCCGCGGGATCCACGTACGTGAAGCGGTCGCCGTCGCGGCGCCAGAGACCGGGCGCCTGTGCGTAGTCGCTGTCCATCGTCTCGATCGACGCCTGCGGGTAGACGTGGCCGTTGAAGACCAGCACGTCCTCGTCCCCGTCGTGGTCGAAGTCGACGAACTCGGTGGCCCATCCGAGCTGCGGACGGGACCCGGAAGCGATCCCGAGTCGGCGGGTCCGATCGTCGAAGAATCCGTCTCGATTCACGTGCAGGGTGTTGGTGTCGCTCGAGAAGTTGGTCGAGAAGACGTCGGGCGTCCCGTCACCATCCACGTCCGCGACCGCCATGCCCATGGTCGCCTGCGCATCCCCCTCGCCGTTGGTCGCGACCCCGGAGCGGATCCCGATCTCCTCGAACCGCCAGTCCCCCAGGTTCCGGTGCAGCTGGTTCCCCTGGCTGTCGTTGCCGACGAGGACGTCCTGCAGCCCGTCGCCGTCGAAGTCGACGACGACCAGGTTCAGGCCGTAGCGGGCATCGCCGCCGACGTCCCGGCGTTCGAAGCGATCACCGGTGTTCTCGTACCAGCGGTCGGGTCGAGGTCGGAGTCCACGGGGACCGGCGAGGACCTCGATCCCGCGGAACGTCGAGGTCGTCGCGGGCTCGGTCGGATCGCAGTCGAGGTACTCGACCGCGACGAGATCGAGGTCGCCGTCACCGTCGAGATCGCCCAGCCCGGGGGAGGTCGTCCAACCCACGGCGTCGTCGAGGCCCCATTCCACGGTCGCGTCCCGGAAACCACCATCGCCGTCGTTGAGCCAGAGCCGATCGACGCCCAACGTGCCCACCACGAGATCGTCGAGTCCGTCGCCGTCGACGTCTCCGGTCGCCACGCCGAAACTCCATGCCCGATGATCCTCGAGGCCGCTTCCGGACGTCGCATCCTCGAAGCGGAGGTCCCCCGTCTCGACCACGAGATTCCGCAGCAGCCGGGCCCCGGGGCCGTCGTCGGGCGCCTGGAGCGTCGCGCCGTTGGGCACCAGGAGATCGAGGTCACCGTCGGCATCGAAGTCGACGAGTCCGATCCCCCCGCCCTTGACCTCCAGGATGCGGGTGGACGGATCCGTGCCGCTGGTGGTTCGAATCGACGCGAGCCCCCGCGCCTCCGAGACGTCTTCCAGCCGGATCGCCGCCGACGCCGTCGGCTCCCCTGCGGGGGGCGAGTCCGGTGCGGTCGATTCCCGCCCTCGATCGCAACCCGACGAGGAGATCGCGATCAGGAGCATCGGGATCCGGACCGACTGGAGCGGTGACCTCGTCATTCCGCGCTCCGATCGGCATCGGCGTCTTCAACGAATGCGCCGACGCGGCGACGCGCGTTCCGGGCCTCGTTCCGCGCGCGTTCCGCCCTGGTCGCATCCCCGGCCCGATCGAGCGCCCGCGCGAGCTTCTCCCAGCCTTCGTAGTGGTCGGGGTATCGAATGACGCCCTTGTGATAGGCGGCCCGCGCCTCCTCGGGTCGATCCGTCTCCCACCACGTGTCCCCGAGGCGGATCCACGCCTTCGCGAGGTCCCGCCGTCGTTCCTCCCGACCGTCGTTGAGTTCGATCGCCCGTTCGAACGAGGTCCGCGCCATCACCGGCCGGCCCGACTCGAGCAGCGAGACGCCCAGGCCGAAATGTGAATCAGCCTCCTCGGGGGAGACCAGGAGATGGGCCTCGAAGGCGTCGGCCGCGTCTTCGGGGCGCCCGAGATAGAAGAGGCACCAGCCCCGGAAGTGTCCCGCATGAGGCCGCTCCGGAAACGAGATCGAGGATGCGCACGCTTCGTCGATCGCGGCCAGTCCCGCGGCGTACCGCTTCTGCTTCTGACGGGCCACGCCCAGGAGGAACCGGGTCCGGGCATCCTCGGGATCCACTTCGAGACGCGTCGTGGCCGCGGCCTCCGCCGCCTCGAACGCGCCCGCCTGGAGCAGTCCGAGCACCCGACCCGCCGCGACTTCGTCGATCGCGGTCGAAGACAGGA
>MDTG01266943.1_pt1 | contig 16547 bp, 13 predicted proteins | sample 811421 | NCBI WGS metagenome assembly MDTG01 (sample SAMN05326645, study PRJNA326480) | marine metagenome | isolation source: seawater | place: Pacific Ocean: South East | collected 2011
CGCGCGGGGGTGGGGTGAGGGCGGGCTGGAGGGGAGGGGCAGAGGCGGAGTGTCAGCTTGGTGGGATGAGGTGTCCGTCCAGATCGATTCCTTGCTGGGCAAACTCGCAAATCACGTGGGATGCGCACACTTCCCCCTCTCTCTCCCCTCCCTCCCTCTCTCTCGCCCCCCCGTCTCCCCCGCTCGTCCCGAGCGTTGCTGCGCCTCCCCGCGCCGCTCCCTGTCCCGCCTGCCCACCGCGCATCCCACACAACCAGCGGCCGCGCCTCCGCGCGCCCTGTTCCCTCGCACAACACCCCAAACCCACTCCACTCTCAGCATGAGCGCTGATGCTGGAGCGGCTGCCCCTGCAGCCTCTTCCGCTGCGGCGGCCGGGGAGCCCACCAGCCTCCACGAAGCCATTCAGGGGGCAGCTGAGGCAGCTGCTGCCGCAGTTGCCTCAGCCGAGGCGGAGGAGGGCCCGTTGGAGGTCCTGCACGGCAGCGAGACTGTTCACATCCAGCAGTCTCGCTTGTGGCTGCAGGCCACGCGGCACCCCATCCGCTCGCTGGCCTTCTGCCCGGGCTCGCGCACCCTGTGTGCCGCGACCGGACACCGCGTGGCGACCATGTCGTTCAAGCCGGGCCACGCTGAGCCGGCTAGCAGGGGCATGCTGTGCTTTGCACCGCCCGTGGAGCCTGTTCGCCTGCAGTGGTGCCAGAGGGGCGGGGGCGACCCCTCCCTCTGCACTGGCGGCATGACCCTGTCCCTCATCACCGAGGGCGGGGGCCCTCCTTACCTGGAGCCCCAGGAGGGTTCGCCTCCTGCCTGTGAGGGCGTGAGCGCCGCTGCGGTGGTGCGCCCTTTGGTGACGATGCGTGCCCTTGGTGACACCCTGGAGCTCTGGGGTGTCTCGGGCCGGTTGGACAGCAAGACTGCTTCCAGCACCATTGTCAACATTGCCTGCCCTGCCAAACTGCCCAGCGCCAACCTGGTGGTGGTGCAGACGCAGGATGAGCGCATCCGGTATTGGCGCATTTCCACTGCCGAGTCGGGCGACCCGACCCCATACCGGCTGTTGCCACGCCGCAGCATGGCCGTGTCTGTCCACCGTGAGTGTGACATTGCCTCCTGGCGCTTCATGGTGGCCGGCGCGGCCGGCACGGGGCATCCCGACTATGTGCAAGGGCACGGCCGGCTGCTCCTGGTATGCAGCACGCACGTTCGCACATTTGCCGGGCACAGGGCGCCAATCACCAACGTGGCCATTGGCCCTGTGAGTGGCAACAACAGCAACGTGATTGTGCTCAGCGCCGATCGCAGTGGCTCTGTGCTGCTCTGGCGCACGAACCACCGCAAGCTTGACGCGAAGCTGATGCTCACTGTGGCCCTGCCTGGCCCTGTGCGGGGCATTGATGTGGAGAGCGGGTTTTTTCTGGCCATGGCCTACGCCAAGGGTGAGGAGAACAAGCTGGCGGTCCTCAACCTTGGCGACAACGCCTACCACAAGGACCGCACCTACTGCATCGACGGCGCCAGTGGGCTCGGCGACGCCGGTCGCTCCATGTTCGACCAGGCCTCCTTCGACGAGGTGTCGCACCGCAACCTGGTGCTTCGCCGGGACAACGAGCAGCTCTCCACCCGTGTTGCCGAGCTGGAGGAGCAGCCAGCCGCTGCGGCGGCTGCTCCTACCACCCGCGACATTGCCGAGGTTTGTGCCGAGGCCGAGCGCGCCGACCGCCCTTCCTACCACTGTTCCATCTGCCTGGAGCACCACAAGGCGGTGACGCTTGTGCCCTGCGGCCACCGCCTTGGCGCCAGGTGCCTGGCCAGGTGCGCCGAGAGCAGCCGCGCCTGCCCCATCTGCCGCACGGAGATTGTGTGCGTGGTGCAGACAGTGGAGGACCCGCCACCCGCCATTGTCGTGGACGACGACGAGGAGGACGAGGACAGCTCGGGCTCTGGCGGCGGATCCGCCGCAGGGAGCAAGCGCCCAGCTTCGGACCTCGACCCTAGCAAGCGCATGCGCAGCACTTAGCCCCCCCCCCCCCTCTACCACCCCTAGCTAGCCTTTGAATTTGACCATGAAGTGTTCAACTTTGAGTAGGCTGGAGGGGGGGGGGAGGAGAGAGGAAGGGGCTTGTAGAGCCTAGAAGTGCTCGCCGCGGATGCGCCGGGCCAGCTGGAGGTCCTTGGGCATGATGGTGACACGGCGGGAGTGAATGGCGCACAGATTTGTGTCCTCGAAGAGCCCGACCAGATAGGCCTCAGCAGCCTCCTGAAGAGCACCCACGGCCGCGCTCTGAAATCTCGAGTCGGCCTTGAAGTCCTGGGCAATTTCTTGAACGAGGCGCTGGAATGGTTGCTTGCGGAACAGCAGCTCGGTGCTCTTCTGGAAGCGCCGGATCTCGCGGAGGGCCACGGTACCAGGGCGGTAGCGGTGCGGCTTCCTAACCCCGCCTGTGCCCGGGGTGGACTTGCGCGCAGCTCGGGTTGAGAGTTCCTTGCGCGGGGCCTTGCCTCCGGTGGACTTGCGTGCGGTCTGCTTGGTGCGGGCCATGGTGCTGGAAGAGAGTGGGTGGATTGGGGGGGGGTGGATTGATAGGGAGGGGGATTGGGGGGTGAATTGGGGGGGGATCCTGGTGAGGAGAGAGTGAAAGTGAGCCCCTCCCCAAGCCAATCTCACTGGAAGCTACTTGTGACTGATTGATTCTCCTGGAATGAGGGTGCCCAAGTTAATGGCCATTCCGAGGATCTGTCGCAGCTCGCTCAGTTGCAGGGCGCTGTTAAGAGGGTGGGAGGGATGGGCCATCAACCACACAGTTCATTGTCCATGTTACTCTTGATCTTCCTTTTCTTTCCTCTTGTTCCTCCCCTTCCTCTTCTTGGTAAACTCCTTGGGTGCTTGCGGCTCGTGTTCGATAAGGGTCTCCTTCCCCACCGAGTTACCCCTTCCTCTGATGCGCGACTCGTGGAAAGCCTGCGCAATGGCGCAGATTGGGCAAAGGGAAGTTGTGACCCAGTCACCGCAGCATGTGCCTGTGATGCCGTAGGCCTTGCGGATGGCCTGTCGGTTCACGCATGGCGGTATAAGACACGCCAAACACCAATGGGTCCCATCAGCGCGGTGCCTGGCCCAAGCCATGGCACAGAGCCCCAGGTCAGAGGACATCAGGCAATAGGGGAAGTTGGCGCAGGACAGCAGACCATGCGTCCATTCTCCGTCGTCCATGGCTGGCCTCTCTGTACAGAGCCGGTGTTGTTCAATTGACCTGTTCGCGGCATCAATTGAAAGGACGAGGAGATTAGGGGAGGGGGGGGGGGGAGGGGGGGGGCAAGGATTGGTGGGATGACCGAAAGGGGACACAAGGGGAGGGGGAGGGGGTTCCCTTGGCCTGCTCTCCTGGCCATTTCCCTTCCTCCCCCCCTCCCATCCACTCCCCCCTCCCCATCCACCCTCTCATCAGGCCATGCCCAGCCTCACTACACTCAGCCAGGACCACATTGACCGCATCCGCGCGGCCTTCGTGTTAATGTCGATGAGCCGGCACTGCGCCCCCAACCCCCCGCCAGCGACCACCCCCGTCGAGTCTCAGCGCCCTCGAGTCTCATGTGCACCCATTCCCCCCTCCCCACACAAGCCCCGCGCACCCCCATTCAACCCGCCTCTCCTGCGCTGCTGCTGCGGCCGCATGACCAGCGACTCGCACGTCAGGGAGGCAACCCTCCCCAGCGGCAACGTCATGTGCTGCTGCACTTACAAGGTCGGCCGCAAGGCAGGCCAGCGGCGCACCTTTGTGCACCGGCGCTCGTGGCGCGAGCACCTCGAGGCCATGGCCAGCGCCAGGACCGGCAACTGGAAGTTTACCTGCGGCTGCGGGCACCGCGGCAACCACGGCCACAACTTTTTCAAGCACTACCGCCAGCGCGGGCACCGAGTGTGGGCGGCGCAGCTTCCAAAGCGCCCCACCCTGCTACCCCGCCCATAGACCAAGAACATAGGATAGACTGGCCGGTGATTCAAGCATACAGCATAGACTGATTGAACATCTGTACTTGGTGAAGAGCAAGAGTTGAAGGGGAAGAGGGGGGGGGAGAGAGAGGGGGGAGGGGCACTTTCTCCCCATTTTCTTGTCTTGCACGAGCATGGCCGGCTCTCTTCCCAGTCGAGGCGCGGGGCGTTGGCCTGCTGCCCCGCCTCCTTCTCGCCCTGCCCCGTACCGCCCCGCCCCACCGCGCCCCGCCAGGCGGGGGCCGCCGCATCCGGAGCTCGTTAGCTGCCTGTGCGGCCGCCCTCTTCCTGCCATTCCGGGGTGGACTGTCTGTGCCACGTGCTTCCACACCTTCAACCGCGTGAAGACGCATGCCGACCCGCTGCGTGCGCGAGAGATCGACCACGGCCTGAACATCCCCCGAAACAGCCACCCGCTGTTTGTGTATTGCACACCCAGCTGCAGCGCCTGCTCTTTCCGACACATGCAGATGCTGCAGCATCGTGTCGCTTCTATGGCGGCCAAGGGGCTGATCGTGCACCCGGGAAAACACGTCGCCTTCGTCGCGGCTCCCCCGCCACCCCCGCCGCTTGTGCCAGTGGGCACTGCTGGCGTCGCTGCGGCCGCGGCAAAGGCGGCTCACCCATCGGCCACTCCTGAGGCTCATCCCTCAACCGCCTCTGCGCCTCCCCCCTTGGCCTCCCCTGAGACGCTTCCTCCGGCCGCCTCTGCGACGCTTCCTCCGGCTGCCTCTGCTACGCCTCCTCAGGCCGCCTCTGCGACGCTTCCTCCGGCTGCCTCTGCTACGCCTCCTCAGGCCGCCTCTGCGACGCCTCCCTCGACTGCCCCTGGTACGCCTCATCTGGCTGCCCCTGCGACGCCTCCCTCGATTGCCCCTGGTACGCCTCATCTGGCTGCCCCTGCTACGCCTCATCTGGCAGCCCCTGCGACGCCTCCTCAGGCTGCCCCTGCTACGCCTCATCTGGCTGCCCCTGCGTCTCTCCACCTGGCCTCCTCTGGGACGCCTCCCTCGGCTGCCCCTGCTACCCCCTTGCCCTTTTCTTGCACTGTTCCCTTTGACCTTCTCAAGTGAACCATTTGAACCACACTCATAGTATTCATTGGGCATCCAATGGGCCCTCAGGTCACTCTAGAGGCACCTCCAGGTCAATCCCAACCGTCTCCCATCCACGGCCAGCGCCCGCTGCGCCCCTGGAATGCCTATTGTGATTCCGGCGGTGTCTTGAGTGATGGCTGGAGCGATGCCTCTCCACCGGGTGCCTTGCCATCAGTCGGGCAATGTAATACGCGCCGGCCGCCATAGTGAGGAGCAGAGCCCCCGAGACGGCAGCAGCTAGGGGACCAGCCAGAGTCGGCTCGTAATCTGGCGCAAGAGCTACAGAGGGAGCAGGGGTTGTTGTAGTTGTCGGTGGCGCGGCCGTGGTTGTGGTTGTAGGAGATGGAGACGGGGGGCTAGTGGGTGGCGATGTTGGCGCAGCCGTCGTGGGCGAGGCGGTGGTTGGAGCAGGTGTTGGAGTGTCTGCAATAGAGGCGATGTGAAGATAGACATCTCGCGTTGTAGACTCCAAGCTGGAGGAAGGATCGACATAAACAGTTGTGCTGGTGGTGATGGGAACCAGCAATCCTGTTGTGTCGGTGACAGCCAGTGACGACGGGTAGGACCCGCGAATGTATGGATTGGAAATAGGGTAAAGACTACTCAGTTGAGACCCGTACAATGAATCTCCCTCGTAGACAAGAGTGGTGTTGGACGCCGTGCACTCGTCTGTTGTGCATATCGCAAAGTATATGTTGGTCGATGAGTTTGTTTGCGGGCTTTCTTGCGATGCAAACAGTAGGTAAGGGATGCCAGTGGATGTCATGCCTAGACGCAAGCCCAGGGTGTGCTGAGTGGTTCCACTCAGCTGTCCAATATCCCATGATGTCTGTACGGCCCCAAGAGTATCCTCCGTGCACCACTCCTCATCTGGACAGATGTTCACCTGGCAGGAAAACGACACAGGCGCCGAGGTTGAGGTGGTTGTTGTTGTCGTTGGCACATCAATGGAGACACAGTGTCCTTGCATAAAGTATTTCACCCCGCCAATCTCTGCACCCATGCGGGCGTCGTACGCAGCTGGTGCCGTTGTGTCAATGCTGGTGATGAACATCTGCTCAAGCCATGCGCCCCCAGTATCGTCATTAGATCCAACAAACAGTCCGTCGCCGAAGCGATAATACACTGTGATGCGCGTGTCGTTGGGGTAGTTTTGACCGGTAATAACCCGCCCGGCGTACCCGCGTGGGTGAATGCGTTCAGATGTATCAGTATACCGGACCTTCACAAGGCTGTTGGCAGTGCCACTACAGTCCATTTCCACGCACCATATGTAGCAAATGGCCACGCTGTCCAGATCACCAGCTTCGCGCGCAGAGAAGAAAATGATGGGTCGCCCGCTGACGTGAGTGATGTCGATCTGAATGTCGCCGTTGAGTTGGTATGAGCCAGTGTCGTTGATCTGCAGCACATGCGAGCTGTTCACGGTGACTGCACCAGCATCCATGACGTGGACATGGAGTTGAGCCTCTCCTGCAGCCATCGGTGTCCATGGCGTCCCTTCCACTACCACCGCCTTTTGGACGCCACCAAGCGTGGCTTCATAGGCGGCCACGGGGTGGATAAGTGTAGTTGCGGGTGATGTAGGTGCAGAAGTTGGAGCCGAAACAGGGGATGATGTAGGGGCACCCTGGATAGTGGCTGTGGTGAGAGAACCACTGCAATCCGCTACTGTGCACACCGAGGCCCGCAGTCCTTGCAACGAGTCTGCGGCAAAGGTGTAGATGTAGGTGTTGTCAACAACTAGGGTATCGCTGGCCAGCACAAAGGGTGTGTTGAGCGTGCCGTTCACAACTGGGATGGTGGCTGTAATCACTGGAGCCTGCGCTGAGCCCATCGCAACCATAGACACCCAAATAGCCAAGGCGATTGGCACTGCAGACCTCCATGCTCCCCATGGGTGCATGTCTGTAGGAATAGGTGGGACAACAGACAGACTCCACCACCAGAGAGATGATTACAATTTCACTTCAACTGAGGCCTGTTTTCCCCCTCCCCAGTTTCGTCCCCTCCCCTTTCCAACTGCAATGGCTAGCTCGTTGCACGAAGCTGTGATGGCAGCTGGCGGCGTGGGTGTTGACGTCGAGAGTGTCGCCAACGAAGAAGACTACGACCAGCTGCTGGCCTCGCTGACAGGCCCAGTGGCGCTGCTGCCCAAGCCACCTGTGCATCCACTGGAAAAGACATTCAATCATGTCTTCACTACAGCCCTGAGCGACGGTGAGGTGGCGATGGTGCTGCCAACAGACGACGGTGGTTGCCAGGCCTATTCCATCGACCTCGAGTCGGCCAAGACTCTTCTGGGCGTCATTGACCACCGCGGCAGCCTCAAGGCGCGCCTGAAGTGCAGTTGGGAGGAGATTGCCGAGGCCATTGGCGAGGGAACCCGCGTCTGGGACGCCGAAGCCGACCTGCCCGTTCTCACCACGACGGTGCGCTGGGCAACATTGCCGCGCTTTGCCATCATGCGCATCTTCAGGCACGTCCAAACCAACCTGGGCAGCACCTCTCAGCTACTGGCCAGCGCCGGCATTGACGTCGAGAGCCTTGGCACAGTTGATGACGTGATGCATGTCTTCCACCGCGGCCTGTCCGTCTACCTCTGCAAGCCCGAGGTCATCGTTGTGCCAAAGATGACGGCCGGCGAGGGCGCGGCTGGCAAGGAGAAGGCGGCTGAGGGTGTGGCAGGGGAGGGAGGTGCGGTCAAGGGCGAGGGGCCGGTGGGACAGGGAGAGGAGGGCGACGACCCGGTCAAGGCTGTGGAGCCTTCGGGCGAGATCGGGCCGGCAGAGGGGGGCGAGAAGGAGCAGGATGCCTGGATGATTAGCTGCAGGGTGGTGTGGGGGGAGCAGGTGCTGGCGGCGCGCCTGGCCGTGCTCCTTGGCCAGCGGTTCGAGCACAACCCGGACTATGTGCGCGAGGGCCACATCGACATGGGGGCGCTGGCCTGTGCAGGACGCGTGTGTGTGGCCAGCGGGCCGGCGCGCCTGCTCAAGGAGGCCAAAGAGTGGGCCGCTGGTGTCGGGGCGGAGTCCAAGTTCCGGGCAGTCACCGAGCAGCCTCGCCTGCGTGACTGCACGGGCACGGAGATGCCCATGCCAACCGACCTGGAGGCCTTTGTGGCGGAGTTTCGTCGGGACATGAAGCTCGACAGTGGGGGTGAGGGTTCGGAGAGCGGGGGCAATGGAGACAGCGAAGGCGCGGTGGAGAGCACCGCTCCCGCGACGGACAGCGAGGGCAAGGCCGGTGAGGCTGGCCGCCTAGCCGCTGAGAGTGGGCAGGGACGAGAAGGGCCGGAGGGCGCTGGAGACACGGCAGAGAAAGAAGAGCTGCCTTCGATTTCGTCCCCCGCTCCACGGCGTGATTGTGCTGACAAGGGCGCCAGTGGCGGCAGCGGCGGAGATCAGAGCGATACACCTGGGCCCGCCGAGTAGCTTCCTGCCCATACAGGCAACGGCGATGGGTCGCCGCCTTGGTCCAGGCAGGAGCGTAGTGAAGGCGACGCGGGCAACTGACTCACAGCACGCACCAACAAACCCAAACGCATAAAACCCAAACGCCTCGTGTCCAAACCGTGCGTGTTCCAAATGAAACCACAACCTTCGCAGAGCAGTCCCTTTCTGGAGGTGTGTGTCTGGCAGTGACGGGGTACTGTGGTGGCTGGGGAGACACGCACAAGGAGAAGGGCGCCGCCAGCCCTGTGGGATTGGTGGGTTCAGTCGGGCCAGAACTTTCTGGCAGCACCATTGTCTGTTCGTTCGTCTGTGTAACCATGCCCACACAACCATTCCTTCTCCGTCGTGGCACAGTGGTCGTCCCCCCCTTCCTCCCCAACCCGCTCTACCAGTCTTCGCTTGAGACATGGCCTTCACCAGGTATGCCCGCGTAGGGGCGGGCCAGCAGCAGGCACATGCCGAAGATCAGCGAGGCGGTGCTGTGGCGCGGCCTGGCGGGAGTGCATCTCTTTCTCTGGCCTGGTGGCTGGCGGCGGGGCGTGGGCGGCGGAGCCCGCGGGTTGTCGCCTACCCCTGCACCGCCCTCCCAAGCGACCACCCGCGCAGCCTGCCCACGCAGGGCGCCGACCGAGCCTCTCCTCCCGCGCCACGCCATCCCACAGACAGTGGTGCACCACGCCCTTTGCAGCCCAGTCCTTGAACGTGATTGGTTGGAACCGCGACATCTCCCTTCCCTCACCACACTTCCGATCAGTGGCGCGGGCGAGCCCCCTGCACCAGCTTCAGCCACCCCGCCAGCAGCTGCCACGAGAGCCTGGAGCGGCAGAGCGACCGAGAGGGCACTCACCGAGCCATCAGAGCTGTCGACTGCCAATCCCGCACACGGGTGCGAGACGGACGAGGAAAGCGAACCCGATGAACCAAACAACGCTGCTGCTGCTGCGGCATTTCCGTCGCTCCCTCCTGCTCCCCTCTTTGCAGTGGACACCCCCTACTATGACTACGAGGAGGAGGCCCCGCGCGCCGGCCTGGCGCCCCCGAACCTGCAGTCGCTCGCTGTCGCCGCACACTCCCCGCCAGCCGCTGCAGCCGCCGCAGAGCAGCACACCACTCAAGATGCTCTGATGCTGCAGAAGCGAGCTTCTGCTGGCGCCAGCGGAGCCCCGGCGCTCCTCAGAGACGAGCCGCGGACAGTGGAGGAGCGCATACACCGCCAGGACGAGGAGCTTGCGGCGCTCAAGAAATACAGCGACAACATGCAGCTGCGCTTCCTCAAGATTGAGAGGAGCAACAAGACCCTCAAGAGCGCCAACGCACAGCTCCAGAGCGCCAATGAGAAGCTCCAGGACGCCAACGAGCAGCTCCAGGGCGCCATCGGACGGCTCAAGAGCGCTCGCGCGGGCGCAGAGGCCAAGATCACGGCGCTGGAGGCACAGCTCGCCGAGCGCAGCCGCCAGCTGGAAGAGGCGCGCAAGCGCACCGACGAAGCGGAGGGCAAGCTGGCCAAGGCGACTGTGGATCTTGTCTACAGGGGCGAGGATATTGCCGACCTGCAGAAAGGCCTGGACGAGGTGATGAAGGCTCGGGAAGGCGAAATGAGAGACGCGCGCCGCCAGCTCGCGGCCAAGGACAAGGAAATCGCCGAGTTGAAGAGCGCAGCCGGAGATCGAGGTGGCGGCGGCAATGGACGCGCTGCAGCAGCCCCCAAGGACGACGGGTTAGAGGCGTTATTGGAGGAGCTGGCGGAGAGTGGCGGTGATGTGCCGACAAGAGAGAACCGGTCACCCCACGGGACCACCGGAAACCCCAAAAGCAACAAGATGCGCAGAGATCGCCGCCGAGAGAAGCGAAAGATGATGCGCATTGCCAAGGAGCTCCTAGAAGCGCAGCATGACGACACTGAGGCAGCCGAGGCGCTGAAGGCCGACCCGATTGCCGCGCTTGTGCCTCAGCAGACAGTCCCCATGGACTCGACCCCCGAGGAGGATTACGGCCAGGCATTTGTGCCCGGTGTTGCGCTCATGCACTTGGACACCAAGTGGGACGACGAGCGGGCCAAGCGCCGAGCCGAAGAGGAGCGCGAAGAGGCCAGAAAGCAGGCCCTGCCAGCGCCTTCCACCCTCCGAGAGCTGCAGAAGCAGGAGGAGAAGAAGAAGAGGTCTGAGCGAAGGAAGAAGAAACTTGCTTCTGCCGCCGCCTCGAGCGCCCCCCCAGCATCAGCCTCCAGCGCTCGCCCGGCATCAGCATCCAGCGCCCCGCCAGCATCGGCTTCGAGGACTTCGTCCGCGCCGACTTCGAGGGCTTCGTCTGTGCCAGCCTTCAGCTTCCCGCCAGCCCCTCCGCCGACCAGCCTTTCCGGCCCAGCCCCCGGGGCAGCTCCAGCAGCTGCTGCTGCGGCCGCAGCCACGAGCTCGTCTGGCCCTGACTCCAGGCCCAAGCCCCGAGTCGTGCGTGCAATTCCCCTGCGCGGCACGCGTGGCACGATGCGCCGGGTGCCTTTGACCGAGGAGGAGCAAATGGAGCTTGCCATCGCCGAGTCGCTCCGCGACGTCGATTCGAGCAAGAAGCGACGCGCCCCTTCTCCGGTCCACCCTCCCCCTAGCCCGCCACTTCGGGTGTAGATCACCCCATCTATCTTCGTTGTTTCTCTGACTGTGTGTATGGGCTTTGATGCGTGTGTGTAGCCAGTGAGGCGTGTCATCTGTGTTGTTGTTTCTGTGCCTAGGAGGCCGGCCTCCAGAAGGGAGCAGTGACCCGAAGGGAGCAATGAACGACTGGACTTAATTCGCACTTTCCTCTCCAGTCACACCTGATCATGCCCCGGCAGCTGCGCAAGCGTGACCGCGGCGGCGCGTCGAAGCCCCCCTACAGCCACCCCAAGCCGAGCAGCAAGGGCCACAAGAGCCACAGCAAGAGCCGCTCACGCCAGAAAAGGGCCAAGACCAGCAACACCCCCAAAGGCCACTCCACGTTTTTGGCTGGGTGGGACGCGCGCAAGGCCTTTGGCGGCAAGGACGTGGCGGCCATGACGGCACTGGCGGCGGCACTGGGCGTGTCTCCGCCCGCGGACCTGTCGGACTACGAGCCCGGGCCGCACGTGGAGCACCTTCAGCACCCCAACGCTGGCTACAATGTGCCCGGGCACGGAGTGGTGCGCTTCAGCTGCCGGGCGCGCCATGGCCCCTCTGACAAGAGTCAGCCCGAGCGCGCCTGCGGCCACCAGATTGCCACGCACGTTGGGCCGGATGTGTGCCTTTGCCAGGGGCACTACGAGAGCTTCTGCGGCGACATGGGCATCTCGCCCATCTTCTGCCCCAACATGGCCATTGCGCTCAAGGGCGAACGGTCGCTGACGCCGGCCATTGTGGCGCGTCTGGCCGTTGAGAACCCTGCTCTGCTGGTGGAGCGCATTGAGAAGCTCGGCCTGCGCTTTGGCAAGGACTTCGACGACACCTGCATGTCCGGCAGTCTGCGCAAGGCGTGGAACGAGCTGGAGGCCCAGCGCGAGATTGACTTCGACGAGCGCCAGGACTCTTCGGCCGACGAGAGCAACAGCGACAGCAGCAGCGAGGACAGCAGCAGTGAGGACAGCGGCGGCGAGGACAGCACCCAAGAGACGGACGGCGGCAGCAACAGCGACTCCGACTAGAGCGCTTGGACTTGATCCCTCTCCCCCTGCCCTGAATTCCCCTGCCCTGAATTCCCATGCCCTGAATCCCCTTGCCCTGAATTCCCTGCCATGAATGCCCTGGATGTTGGCAAACTGAATTCACATTGAAAGACACTGATCTACCTCCTAGAGACCTACTACCTACTCCCAGAACTTTTCCCAGATCAGAGTCTCCACGCCCACGTCGCCGCCGACGCCGTAGAACTCGCGCATAAGCCGGCCAAACCGAGCAGAGTCAAAGTCCTCGTACGCTTCGTACATGCGCGGCGAGCCGTCGTCTTCTCCGTCCTCGTATTCGTCCTCCTCGTCTACTTCTTTGGGGTTGACGCACATGCCCAGCACGGCGTAGTGCTGGACAATGAGGATGAAACGCTCGTAGATGTCGCGGGCACGGCGGTTGTCGACGGTCAGCTCGTTTGGCGGCAGCTTGCCAACAGCATCAGCGTTGATCTGAATCCAGACAAGAGAAACCTCGCCTGTGCTTCTGTCGCGCCCAGGCTCAAATCCGGCAAGGACAGGCATGGGGTTGTCTTCCCAGCCGTCGCCAAAGTCTTGCGCTGGAATGGTGAACGCGCCCTCCATGACGCCGGTCACCCTGACCGGCACTGGCGTGACCTTGCTCAGCTCAAACGAGAGCTCCTCGGCCAGGCCCTTGGCCACCAGATCTTCGGGGTCCTCGTCGGTCCCGCCAATGTAGCGCAGATGGTCCTCCATGGACAGGGCAGTGCCCACGATATCCAGGCTGTCGTCTTCAAAGTTCTTTGCCTCGGGGTGTTGGGCGACGCGCTCACACCACCCGCGGAACCAGGCCGCGGCCGTCGCGACCGGATCGGAGGCGGCAGCAGCAGCAGCCCCACCCTCATCGTCGCTTGTATCGACGTCGTCGCTCGAATCGACCATCGCCGCCGCACGCTGCTTCATGCGGGCCGCAGCCTCGGCCTGCTTGCGCGCGACATGCACATTGAGCGGCTCGTTGTCGCTCTCGTCGCCGCTCGACTCGGCCATCGCTGCTGCCCGCTGTTTGACGCGGGCGGCAGCCTCGGCCTGCTTGCGCGCGACGTGCACACTGAGCGGCTCGATGTCGCTCAAGTCGTCGTCGCTCGACTCGGCCATCGCTGCAGCGGCCAGCCTCTTCTGCCCTGCAGCATGAACTGCAAAGGTGAGGAAGTTGCCCCACAGCTCGCTCTGGCCGAGCGGCACTCCGTAGGCAGTGGCCATGATGCGCTCAAACTTGCTCTTGTCAATGTCGCTTCGCTTGAAGCACCAGGCCTCCTCCTCTTCCTCGTCTTGGTCCTCGTCGTCCGGCTCTGGCGGAACACACATGCCCAGCGCGGCGTAGTGCTGGATGATGAGAATAAAGCGCTCGTAGATGTCGCCGGCCTGCCGCCCGTCGACGCGTAGCAGGGCGGGGTCGAGCGTTCCAATCGAATACGCATTCGGCTCAATCACAATGACTTTGGAGCCGGCATAGCCGAGCTTCTGCCTCAGCCAGTGACCGGCAGAGGAGGATGACGTGAACAGGGGTTGGCTTGAGGCCAGCCACGTGCGGCCGGCGCTGTCGTTGCCCGCCTGGTAGGCAAAATCAAAGTCGCCCTCGCGCGTAGGCTTGATGTAGACGGGCACTGGGGTGACACTGCTGAGGCGGGCGTTCAGCTCGCCCCACAGGTCCATGCTCTGCTCATTGAACAGCAGAAGGGCGGCCTCGCCCAGCACTTGACCGATGGTGTCGTAGTTGGTGTTGTCGCTGGGATGGCGCTCCAGTACACGCTGGCACCACCCGCGCAGCCACACGGCCGTGCGCCGCACCTTGTCCATCACGGCGTCGGCATCTCCCAGGACGACCTCAGGAGAAGGCCCTGCAACAGTGGCGGCAGCAGACATGGCAGATGGAGCAGCAGAGGCGCCAGGCATAGCGGGCTCGGCAGCAGAGACGGCAGGTGGAGAGGGAGGGCGCTCGTTGGCCAGCTGGTAGACCAGCCGCTCAAGGTATTGGTTGTAGGGTTCAACGGCGTCGCGGGTCAGCGGGTGGTCCTCGGGCGCCTTGTGCGGGTGCAGGCTCTCCTCAAGGGTTGAGTCTAGCCCGTAGGCGCACACGGGGTAGACAGGGTAGAGGGGCAGAGGTGCCGAGCGCAGGAAGATGTAGCGAAAGTCTGGCCCAACTTCGGTGCCCAGCACAAACTCAGGCACTGCGTCCTTGGTGGCATACACATGCCAGCGCCGTGTCGGATCGGGCGGTACGCGCAGGGTGCTGCCGGCAACAGCCAGCATCTCGTTGGCGTGCTGGAGGGCAAAGGCCGACTGCCGCACCACATCTCCGGGCGTCTCGCGCAGCCGCAGCAGATCCTGCGCCGCAAGCCCCTCTGGGGAGGTGGGGTCCACATGCCCACCAGGGGAACCCACCCCAGCGACGGGGCCGGCCGAGGCGGCTGCATCTGCTCCGCCCAGGTGATGCAGCGCCTGCTGCAGTAGGTCAACGGTACGCGTCTGGTCTCCGCCCGCCGCAGCGACCTGCGCCGCCTGCTGCAGCAGCGCCGCAATGTCCGTGCCGCCAACAGACACCACAGGGGTGCCGTGGGGTCCAACTGCGCGGCGCTTGCGTTGCTGGTCCACGTCACTGTTCTTGCGCTTCCGGCTGTCCATGACGGCGCGACAGGTAGCAGGAAGCAGGTGCAGGGTGTGCGCTCTGCGCCGTACGGGTTTTACCACCAGCATAGCCCCGTAACGAATAGGGGTGAAATGAGATGATGTACCCCGAAAGAAAAAGGAAGTTTCACTCCTCAAACAAAGGCCCGCCACAGACAAATTTGACGGTGCCTCTTATTCAAGCTCTGCGGCGTGGCAAGCACCGCAGGCCAATCATAGTAATAGAAACAGCAAGCGCAAGGCGATGGGCCAGGTGAGTGCCCGCTGCAGGCAACAATCCATGCCAGCCTGACGAAACCGTGGGTCACAGTTGCGGCCATCACACCACAACTCGCCATGGCGGGGCGCGGGGGATGAGTCCGCAGCCACCTCGTCTGGCCTACACTTCAATATTGCGTACACTAATCGCGTCGAGTCGCTGAAGGTTGAAGAGCCGGGTATACGGCAATCGCATCGTTGGGGCAGACTGGAGCGCTGGAGATGGCTCTCGTGTCGTTGAAAGGGCGGACCCGGCCGGCATTGCGGCAGGCTCATGATCCCCACCAGGGCTTCACGTGACGGCGCCAATAATGAGCCTGAGCACTGATCCACACTGGTGGTTCCTTGGCAGTCGAATTGCCATTGACAGAGACGCCGTCCGTGTGCGCTGGTTCCGTCTCGCCACACTCCATTTCTGTGCGGGAGGGGGAGGGGTTGGGATGGGGCGAGTGAGTGTGTTGGCAGGAAGGGTGAAAGGGCCAGAGGGTGCCTGAGCAAGACGGGGTATCCCGCAGCAGCACAGTGGCCAAGTCCACGTGGGTGGTTGGTGGTGGGGCGGAGGGACCGAGCGGCGGGCCACTCTGCGGCCCGGCATGACCAGACACTCACTCCACTGCCGCGCCTTCTCTCTGGGCAAGGGGTGGCGAGTCCCAGAGCGCCAGTGAGCGCGTGGCCTTTCGGGGAGCCACCCCTACTCAGCCACAAGCGCGGGCGGTGTGAGCAGTCAGTCAGGCCGAGCGAACAGAGCGGCAGGGCCACCACAGGCTCCTTGGGTGTGTGTAGCGGGACTGCGGGCCAGTGCGAGAGCGGCGGGGCAGTGCGGGCAGGCGCACAGAGGAGTGTGGGGGGGGGTGCGGGTGCGCCCAGGACAGGCGGAAGGGAGCGGGTGTGCGGGACGGTCAACTTCCGTGAGGAGAGAAGAAATTATGGCGCCGGAATTGCTGTTGAGGGATGCTGTGTGTCAGTGTGGCAGACAATGGGCTTGCATTGGTGGGCTCAACCAGGCTGCGTGCGGTAATCGGCGGCGGACAGCGCCGTAGGGCCACCTACGGCGCCGAGACTGCGCAGGGCGGCGGATGGGTGCTGGGCGCGAGTGCGGCTGGTAGGCGCGCAGCGCTTAGAGCCCAATCCGACCGCGGCAGCCCGCGCGAACGATGGACTGGCAGCTGTTGTGTGGGCTGAGTCTTCTTCTTTCCCTCCAACCGCAAGCACCACTCCCTCTCTCCCCCAAGCCCATGCGCTGGCTCCCCTTGCTTCTGTGTGCCGCGGCTCTGGCAGCTGTCTGTGCTGTTGGCACTGCGCATGCCCTAGCTACCCCCGCTGGCCCTGCCCAGTCGCCGCACCGCCGCGCGAGCATTGGTGAGTCCGCTGCTGCTGTGTGTAAACAGCACCGGAGCGGGCGCCGGATTCCCCTTTCCCTCAGCCCCCCCCCC
>MDTG01064888.1_pt1 | contig 16546 bp, 12 predicted proteins | sample 811421 | NCBI WGS metagenome assembly MDTG01 (sample SAMN05326645, study PRJNA326480) | marine metagenome | isolation source: seawater | place: Pacific Ocean: South East | collected 2011
AATAATAATTATTTAAACAATAACAAAATGAAGAAATCAGATTTAATTCTCAGCTATGGCTGATTCAGCTGGTATCTCAAAAGCACGAGCTGGTGAGGCACTAAACGCATTTATGGATTCTACTTCTTCTGCACTTAAAAAAGGAGAGAAACTTATCCTTGTTGGATTCGGAACTTTCTCAGTAAGTAACAGAGCTGCTAGAACTGGTAGAAACCCAAGAACTGGAAAAGAAATTCAAATCGCTGCTAAGAATGTTGTAAAATTCAAAGCAGGTTCTGGACTTTCTGATAAAGTTAACTAAAATTTACATTGTAAATACTAGAAGCCTCTGTAGGATCCTGCAGAGGCTTTTTTTTGCAACAATTGAAACTCTTAATATACCTTGTTAAATCCTATCTTCGCAGAATCAAAAAATCATTCCTTAAACATATTGCACAAACCTCTCCGAATCCTCCAATGTATGAATTTGTTAAGAGTGAAGGAATTTATCTTTATGACAAAAATGGAAAATCATACATAGACTTAATAAGCGGAATAGCAGTAAATAACATCGGACACTGTAATCCGGATGTCATAACAGCTATTAAGGATCAGGTTGACAAATACAGCCACCAGATGGTATATGGTGAGTATGTTGTTCACCCTCAAATAGAATTAGCCAAAACTGTGGCAAAATATCTTCCCTCAAACCTGCAATCTTTTTACTTTTTAAATAGCGGAAGTGAAGCAATTGAGGGAGCTATGAAACTAGTCAAAAAATATACAGGTAGATCAAAAATTGTTGCTATGAGAAATGCTTATCATGGAAGTTCAAGTGGTTCACTAAGCATGATGAGTGATGAATATTATTCTGGACCATTTAAGCCGTTACTTCCAAATATCTTTTTCATGGATTACAATGACTTAAACACTTTAGATATTATTGATGAAACAACTGCTGCGGTATTTATTGAACCCATACAAGCTGAAATTGGCTATTTACCTGCTACACAAGAATTCCTGAATACTCTCAGAGAAAAATGCAATGAAACCAAAACATTATTAGTCTTCGACGAAATCCAAACAGGAATCGGTAGAACAGGAAAATTATTTGCTTTCGAACATTATAATGTTGTCCCTGATATACTTGTGAGTGCAAAAGCATTAGGAGGTGGCATGCCAATAGGAGCATTTATTAGTTCCCGTGAAATCATGAAAAGCATTGAAGACAATCCAATTTTGGGTCACATCACTACATTTGGAGGACACCCAGTTTCTTGTGCTGCAGGAAATGCAGCAGTAAAGTATATCTATAAAAAACAACTCTTAGATAGTATTCCAGAGAAAGAAGATTTGTTTAGGGCTTTACTTGTTCATCCAAAAATTAAAAAAATAAGTGGCAAAGGCCTTATGTTATCAATCGAACTTGATAATTTTGAGGAAGTAGAACGAACAATGAAACGATCCTTAGACAGAGGAGTCATTATAGACTGGTTTCTCTACAACAATAATTGTCTTCGTATTTCCCCACCCTTAATTATTTCGAAATCAGAAATTAATAAGGTTTGTAAGATTGTTTTACAATCGTTAGATGAATAAATTTCAGCTTTCTAGAGCTTCAATTTGTTTTAAAATGGCATCAGCTTCAGCTGCTTTTGTATCAGAGGCTGTTCGATTAATTGTACTTAGCTTAAATGATTCTTTAAGAAGTTTTTCGTAAGTCTCTTCCAATTTTTCTTTTTGAGTTTTTTTCTTAAATAAGCTAAACATATTATTAAAACATACGAGAAATTAAATAGTTCATAGAATTTATAAAGCTTTACTTATTTCCCCCATAGACCTTCTTGCCTCCCTTTTTTCTTTTTTGCTGACTTTGGGTTAAAACCTTCCATATCGTCTTGAAGTGCAGCACAATGCTTTGCTTTACATGAAGATACTGATAAAATAACTACAGAAATAAAGAAGATATTCAGAAACGTCAATTTCATTCTTCAAATAACAAAGAATTACCTTACAAATTCAAAAAAACTAGCTAAAAACAATAAGGTATTATATTTGAATATGAAATACTAAAACGATCAAACAGTCATAAAGTGCGTACGCTATATTTCATAACTCTAATTACTTTAAACCTCCCTATCAATGCTCAAATTCAAATTATAAACAATAATCTGGAGCATATCTCTGGCGTACTACTAATTCAATCGAGTAAGATAATTAGTATTTCTGACCAATCTGGAATAATTAATATAGACACTTCTTCTATAGAACTGGACAATTTATTTCTGTCGCACAAAAACTATTATCAAAAAGAACTCACGCCTGAAATTTTAAAAAGTAATACTACCATTATTTTGACAAAAAAGATAAACACCTTTGACCCCATTGTCGTTTCCGGTGGCAGGAATATTCGTTATAAAAATGATATTGCATTGCTTTCACAAAGAATAGATAAAAAGAGGATTGAACTATTTCTCCCTCAAACCTCGGCAGATCTTCTCAATGTGGACCAAAACATATACATACAGAAAAGCCAACAAGGAGGAGGAAGCCCAATTATACGTGGATTTGCTACAAATCGAATACTATTAGTTGTTGATGGAGTTAGAATGAATACCGCTATTTTCAGATCTGGAAATGTTCAAAATGTTATTTCTATCGACCCATATACCGTTGAAAGCACAGACCTGATTTTTGGGCCATCAAGTCAATTTTTTGGAAGTGATGCAATCGGCGGAGTACTCAATTTTACAACAATAAATCCTGAATTTTCTGAGGAAGGAGTAACCCTAAAAACAAAAAATAACTTAAGATATAGTTCTGCAAACAATGAAAACACGTACCACATACAATTTCAGCTTAGTGGACGAAAAATAGCATCAATTACGAGCTTTACATTCAGTAAATTCGGTGATTTAAGAATTGGGAAAAAAGGAAATGGGGTATATGGTCGCCCCGACTATATTTCTACCGAGAATCAATTAGACAGCATTATTCCTAATACTGATGAAAGCATACAACTTAATAGCGGTTATAGTCAAAAGAATTTTTTAAATAAAATCTCATTTAAACCAAATTCAAATCTAAGAGTCAATTATAATTTTCATTACAGTGAAACATCGAATATCCCTAGATATGACCGACTTATTGAACGAGACGAATCCAATCAGCTATACCATGCTGAATGGTATTACGGTCCACAAACTTGGATTATGAATAATTTGACATTGAAGTACAGAAAAAAACATTTATTGTTCGATCGTATTAAATCAACTATTGCTCATCAAAAGTTTGTTGAAAGTCGGAATACTCGAGCATTATATTCAAGTAATTTAATGCAAAGAGAAGAACAAGTCAACGCTTGGAGCATGAATACAGACTTCATTAAGCACATCAATACCAAAACTCAAATAAATTATGGCTTAGAGTACGTATCAAATCTAATACAAAGTTCTGGTGATCAAATAAATATTAAAAGTAATTCTCTACAACAAATCACATCTAGATATCCTGATCAATCAACTTGGAAGACTGGCGGCATTTATTTTAATCTTATCCAAAGATGGAACAATCATGCTATAACAGAAGGAGGATTAAGGTACAATATTGTTGGAATGAATGGACAATTTGACACTTCATTAACATCCTATCCTATTTCAAATTTTAACATCATAAATCAAGCAATAACAGGGTCCATATCTCAATTAATAAAGAGAAAACTTGGCTCAATAAGTTTTATTTTATCAACTGCCTTTCGTTCGCCAAACATAGATGATATCGGTAAGACATTTAATAGTAATCCAGGATTTGTAACTATTCCTAACCCCAATCTCAAACCAGAATATGCCTATCACGCTGAAGCTAATCTAGACTATAATATTTTAAAAAATATCAAAGTTCAAAATTCGATTTTTTATACTTACTTAAATCAATCTATTAGTTTATCCAACACAACCTTAAATGGACAAGACAGCATACATTACGACAACTTGTTTAGTCAAGTACAAATGCTTGACAATGCACAATTTGCATCTGTTTTAGGAAATCAAATTACCTTGAAATACACACCTAACGAGTTTATCTCACTAAAATCTACCTACACTTTTTTAGCCAGTGAGTCTAGTACTGGAAATGCCATTAGACATATTACTCCAAATTTTGGTGGGACTACACTCATGTTAAATTACAAAAAGTTTAATATGACGATTTACAGTATTTATAATCAGAGATTTAATAATAGTAAATTTTCCAACTCAGAAAAAAATAAAACACAGTTTTATTTGAAAGATAACCTTGGTTTGGCCTATTCTCCAGCATGGTATACTTTAAATTTTAAATTTGGTTGTTATCTGAATACAAAGACCAAGTTAAATTTAGGAATAGAAAACATTACTGATAAAAGATATAGACCCTATAGTTCTAGACTAACAGCTCCGGGTAGAAACATCATGCTTGCAATACAACTAAAACTTTAGTTTATTTTTTCTTAGGCTTACTGATGCTATCTCGCATATCAGTATCAGCTTGGATATTTTTCATCTTGTAATAATCCATAATTCCTAGATTACCACTTCTGAATGCTTCAGCCATTGCTTTAGGCACCTCTGCCTCGGCAAGGATTACAAGAGCACGAGCATCTTGTGCTTTCGCTTTCATTTCTTGTTCTTGAGCAACTGCCATGGCTCTTCGCTCCTCTGCTTTGGCATTTGCAACTTTTAAATCTGCTTCTGCTTGATCTGTTTGTAATTCTGCTCCAATATTTTTACCGATGTCAATATCGGCTATATCAATGGATAAAATTTCAAATGCGGTACCTGCATCCAAACCTTTAGCTAAAACTGTCTTGGAGATAGTATCTGGATTTTCCAATACAGCTTTGTGAGTAGTTGCCGATCCAATCGTTGTAACTATTCCTTCACCTACACGAGCAAGAATTGTATCTTCTCCTGCTCCACCTACTAATTGTGCAATATTTGCCCTAACAGTAACTCTCGCTTTTGCAATTAATTGAATTCCATCTTTAGCAACAGCAGCTACTGGAGGTGTATTAATAACTCTTGGATTAACTGATAGTTGAACAGCATCCGCAACATCACGACCAGCCAAATCGATAGCAGCAGCCATATTAAAATCTAAAGGAATACTTGCCTTATCTGCAGATATCAGTGCTTTTACAACATTATTGACATTACCTCCAGCCATAAAATGAGTTTCTAACTCATTAGAGGAAACAGGTATTCCAGCCTTATTACCATTGATTAATGCGTTAACAATTAGAGAGGGTGGTACTTTTCTTATTCTCATAAAAATTAACTGAATAATACTTACACTCTTACCGGATATGGAGACTTGAGCAGTCACCCAAAGACCTAATGGTACAAAATAAAAAAACACAAATAGTAAGACTACTCCGACGATTATAAAAGGTATGATTCCCATGAGATTTAAGTTTTATTGGATTTTGATATAAATTTTATTTTTAATTATTTTATAGACTTCAATCTCAGCACCAGATGGAATAAAACTTCCCTCAGAATGAACTTCAATGCGTTGATTATTGATGTCTGCAACACCTGATGGACGGAGTGCACTAATTGTCTTTCCTGTATCGCCTATTTTAATTTTTAATTCTTGAATATCGTTAGCTTTACCAGATATCGTTTCTTTATTAGAGAACATATCCCATGCACCATTTCTAAAGGCATAAACAACAATAATCGTCATGACGACAACTATTAATGCTAAAAGGATATTACCATAAATTTTTCCATGATCATTGTAAGTATAATATACTCCAACTCCAACCATTATAAAACCCACAATCCCAACAACAAATCCTGGTACAATAAATATTTCAATCAGAATTAATAAAAGTCCGAGGATAACAAAGGAGGCAACAATAGAAAGCGTCATAATGTTACAGCTAATTTAAGTTTTTTATATTAAACCTCAATATAATATGATACTGGCAGACAACTACAAACTAAGTTTCTATCTCCATAGGTATTATCAACTCTACCCACGCTTGGCCAGAATTTATTTTCACTAATATAAGAAGCCGGATAGGCAGCTTTTGTTCTTGAGTATGGTCTATCCCAATTATCCCCTGAAACAAGTTTAGCAGTATGTGGCGCATGCTTAATAACATTATTATCTCTATCAACTTTTCCAGTTTCAATTTCGGCTATTTCTTCTCGAATAGACAAAAGTGCATCACAAAAACGATCTAATTCTGATTTACTTTCACTTTCTGTAGGTTCGATCATAAGCGTACCAGGAATTGGAAAACTAACTGTTGGTGAATGAAAACCATAATCAATAAGTCTTTTTGCAATATCCTCTACCAGAACGCCTGAGGTAATTTTCAAAGGTCTTGGATCAAGAACCATCTCATGAGCAACAGTTCCATTTTGACCAGTGTACAAAACATCAAATCCATCAGATAAACGATATTTCATATAATTGGCATTTAAAATAGCAGTTGCTGTTGCTTTCTTTAAGCCTTCACCTCCCATCATCTTAATGTATGAATAACTAATCAACAATATACTCGCGCTTCCAAATGGAGCCGCACTAACGGCTTTCATAGCTTTATCAGTGCTAACACCGCTAACTACCGAGTGTCCTGGTAAATAAGGAGAAAGATGTTCGGCTACCCCAATTGGCCCCATACCTGGACCTCCTCCACCATGAGGGATACAGAAGGTTTTGTGTAAATTTAAATGACACACATCCGCACCAATATTTGCTGGGTTAGTATATCCTACTTGTGCATTCATATTAGCTCCATCCATGTAAACTTGTCCTCCAAATTCATGAATTAAAGATGTTACTTCTTTGATAGTTTCTTCATAAACACCATTTGTACTAGGATAAGTAATCATCGCTGCTGCTAATATGTCCTTATGAAGTTCTACTTTTTCTCTTAAATCAGTTAAATTAATATATCCATTTTCATGACACTTAACAACTACAACTTTCATTCCAGCCATAACTGCACTTGCAGGATTCGTTCCGTGAGCTGACTCTGGTATAATAACAATATTTCGATGGTGCTGATTGGTGTCTTTAAAATACTCTCTGATCGTCATTAAGCCAGCATACTCTCCTTGTGCACCCGCATTAGGTTGAAGACTGACTTTGTGGAAACCGGTAATTTCGGATAAATCTCGTTCTAAATCATTCAATAATTCATTGTATCCAACGAGTTGTTCTTTTGGAGCGAATGGGTGAATATTTCCAAAAGATTCCCATGTTATAGGAATCATTTCAGTTGTAGCATTCAATTTCATAGTACAACTACCCAAGGCAATCATTGAATGAGCAAGTGACAAATCCTTATTCTCAAGTGACTTGAGATACCTTAACATCTCATGTTCTGTATGATAGGAATTAAAAACTGGATGTTCTAAATATGGTGTATTCCTATCTAAATTTAAATCCCACATTTGAGAAACTTTTTGCTCAAAAGAAACTTCAACGTCTTTCAATTCAGCGAACAAATCAATCAATAACTTTACATCATCAAGCTCTGTTGTTTCGTCTAAACTAATCCCAACAAATGTTAGCTCATATCTAAGGTTAATTTTATGTTGAGCTAGTATATTTTTTAACCTGGATTTTTCATTTTCATCCAACAGAATTGCCAGTGAATCAAAAGCACTATTATTTTTAAGATCAAAACCAATTTTCACCAAGTTATTGGCTAAAATACTAGTGAGATGATTAACTTTAGATGCGATTTGTTTTAGTCGTTTAGGTCCGTGATAGGCCGCATACATTCCTGCCATAACAGCAAGAAGTGCTTGGGCTGTACATATATTACTAGTAGCTTTATCTCTTTTGATGTGTTGTTCACGAGTTTGTAAAGCCATCCTTAATGCGGTATCTCCATTTGAATCTTGAGAAACACCAATCACACGACCTGGTAGTCTTCTTTTGTATTTTTCTTTAGTAGCAAAATAAGCAGCATGCGGACCACCATTACCCATAGGAATACCAAATCTTTGTGTGCTACCTACAACTACTTCTGCACCCCATGTACCAGGTGCTTCCAATAGGGTTAGTGACAAAATATCTGCTGCTACTATGGTTTTAACATTTTTAGTTAATGCTCTATCAACAAGAGTTGCATAATCCTCAACTGCCCCTTCACCATTTGGATATTGTAAAATAAGACCAAAAAATTCTTCATTAAACTCAAAATCTGTTGGATTACCTTTAATAACTTTTATGCCCAGAGGTTCTGCTCTAGTTTCAATAACGTCTATAATTTGAGGGAAAGCTTTATCAGAAACAAAAAACTTATTTCCATTCTGTTTGCTTTTAGCAGAAAAGATCATAGCCATTGCCTCAGCTGCAGCTGTTGCTTCGTCTAAAAGACTTGCATTGGCGATTTCCATGCCTGTCAAATCCATAACCATGGTTTGAAAATTAAGAAGTGCTTCTAATCTTCCTTGAGCTATTTCAGCTTGATATGGAGTATATTGAGTGTACCAACCAGGATTTTCAAGTATGTTTCTTAAAATAACCTTAGGAGTGTGGGTTCCATAATAGCCCATCCCAATGTAATTTTTTGAAACTTGATTCTTTTCTCCAATTGATTTTAACTTGTCTAACAACTCAACTTCAGTCAATGGTTCGTCTAATTCTAGATCGTTTTGAAGTCTAATTTCATCAGGTATAGTATCTGAAATAAGTTGTTCCATTTGATCATACCCAAGAATGGATAGCATTTTTTGTTTTTCTTGTATATTAATGCTATTGTGACGGTCAGAAAAAAGCTCTTTGTACATTTTTATTTCTTACAATTTAAACGATAATACAAATTTAAATTTAGGTTAGTAAAAAAACCCAAATGTTTAATATAAGTTCACAACATATTAAATATTTATTTTTATTCAATCTTCATGTCAACAATACTAGCTGTATTTTAATAGGTTTGTATTTATATTATTATCTTAATGGATATGCAAGAAATTATTTTTGAACCTCTAATCACACAAGATACGATTCTATTTGGACTGCTAGCAGCATGCTTAGGATTTGTATTCGTAACAAGTAGCTCTAACAATAAATTTTGGAAAAAATTTTATACTATAGTTCCAGCTCTTTTCATGGCCTATTTCATACCAGCCATACTAACAACTATTGGAATTATAGCCCCTGAATGGAGCTCAATTTCTGAAACTGGTGTTGTAATACAAAATAAATCTAACCTATATTTTGTTGCTAGTCGATACTTTTTACCTGCCGCACTTGTTTTAATGACTCTAAGTCTTGACCTAAAGGCTGTTTTTAATCTAGGACCAAAAGCATTGATTATGTTCTTGACTGGCACCCTCGGCATAATTATCGGAGGTCCAATAGCAATTTATATCTTATCCTTCATTTATCCTGAGGCAATCGGTGGAGTAGGACCTAATGCAGTATGGAGAGGGCTTTCTACGCTAGCTGGGAGTTGGATTGGAGGAGGAGCTAATCAAACAGCAATGTTAGAAATTTATGGATACAACCAAAAACTATATGGGGGAATGGTGTTTGTCGATATTATTGTAGCTAATATTTGGATGGCAATCTTGCTAATTGGCATTGGGAAAACAGCAAGAATTGACAAATGGTTGAATGCTGATACCTCAGCAATTGAAGAGCTTAAATCTAAAGTTTCAAAATTCACTCAAGAAGTAACTAAAAATCCATCCTTAACAGATTTAATTATTTTAATGGCTTTAGCTTTTGGTACAGTTAGTATATCTCATTATGTAGCAGATATTTTAGCACCATTTTTTAAACAAAAAATTTCCATGATTGAACATCAGACTATTCGAAATACATTAACTTTCCTAGGTTCAAGCTTTTTTTGGATGATAAGTATTGCAACTCTAATTGCCGTAATTCTATCATTTACCAAGGCTCGAAAACTAGAAGGAGCTGGTGCAAGTAAATTAGGAAGCGTTTTCATTTACATCTTAGTAACTACCATTGGAATGAAAATGGACTTAACAATGATTTTAGATAATTTGGGATTATTAGCTATCGGATTAATTTGGATGAGTATTCATGCAGTTCTTCTAATTCTAGTTGCTAAGATAATCAAAGCCCCCTATTTCTTCTTAGCTATAGGTAGCCAAGCAAACGTTGGTGGTGCAGCCTCGGCTCCTGTAGTAGCATCTGCATTTCATCCTTCGTTGGCAACTGTTGGGGTATTATTGGCTGTTTTTGGATATGCTGTAGGAACTATAGGTGCAATAGCATGTACGCTACTTATGCAGATAATTTCACAATAAATTATCGCTTTTAGTAGTTTAATTATTATATTTACATACTAACTAATTAATTTTTAGGATTTTATCTAATGGCAGTATTATCTAAAACAAGAACAAATTCAGGAATTTCAACTTATTCTGGTCCTTGGGACAGGTCTGCGGTCATTCATCTTCTTAGAAGAGTCCATTTTGGTGTAACAAAAGAGAACATCGACTACTTTAGTAATTTAACTCAAGCAGAAGCAGTTAGTGAGATACTAAACATTGATTACAATGTACCTTCGCCACCTATTAACGATTACAATGAAAGGAACCCAGATCCTAATGTAAACTCCGGAGAAACATGGGTAAATGATTACAATGGTCAACTCAATAATGTTAGAAGACGATCTTTCAAATCTTGGTGGGTCGGACAAATAATCAATCAAGACCGTACAATTCGCGAAAAAATGGTCTTGTTCTGGCATAATCATTTTTCTACTCAATCTGCTGTATATTCATGGGCCAATTTTGGATACCAAAACCATCAGCTCTTAAGGTCTAGCTGCTTAAAGAATTTTAAATCACTCGTAAAAGATGTTACTCTTGACCCTGCAATGCTAATATACTTGAATGGCGAGAGAAATAGCAAATCTGCTCCTGATGAAAATTATTCAAGGGAACTTCAAGAACTTTTCACTTTAGGAAAAGGTCCTGAATCACAATATACTGAAGCTGATGTCATTGCTGGAGCCAAAGTACTAACTGGATGGAGAGTCAACAGAACAAATGGTGATGTTTATTTTCAAAATTCAAGGCATGATATAACAGATAAAGTTTTTTCATCGTATTATAATAACTACACAGTCAGTGGAAAAACAGGTCAGGAAGGTACAGCCGAATTAGACGACATGTTGAATATGATATTTGCTAAAAACGAAGTAGCAAATCATATTGTTCGTAAATTATATCGTTGGTTTGTTTATTACGAGATTGATGTAAACACCGAGGCTAATGTAATAAAACCACTTGCAAATATTTTCAGAAATAATGGTTATGAGATCAAACCAGTACTTCAAGCACTGTTCAATAGTGAACACTTTTTTGATACTGCAAATCGTGGAGCAATTATAAAAAGTCCAGCCGACTTCATACTCGGACTAGCAAGAACCTTTGATATTCCTATACCTGGATCAGATAATTATGTTACACAATATGGTGCGTGGAATAGACTTCGTTCTTCTGCATCACTTACACAGCAAGATCTTGGGGATCCTCCAAGTGTATCTGGCTGGCCAGCCTATTATCAAATTCCTCAATTCCATGAATTGTGGATTAACAGTGATACAATTTCAAATAGGAACAAAATCTCAGATACATTAGCTGTAAATGGGTATATTGTTGGATCAACTCGTCTAAAAATTGATCCACTGCATTTTGCAAAAAAATTAAATAATGCAAGTGATCCTAACTTACTAATAAATGAACTCATTGAGATTATGCATACTCTTGATGTTGATCAAAATCAACGTGAGTTTATGAAATCTATACTTTTGTCTGGTCAGGTAAATGATGATTACTGGACTCAAGCTTGGAATGAATATTTAAATGATCAAAATAACACTACGAAAGCAAATATCGTTTCATCGCGATTATCATCCCTTTATAAATATTTAATGAACCTAAGCGAATTTCAGCTTTCTTAATCCAAATAATCAATGAAAAGAAGAGACTTCCTCAAAAAAGTTGCACCAGCCTCATTACTTCCATTCGCGATTAATGGACAGCCCATTACTGCTTATGGAAAATTACTTGGAACACGTGCAGAAGATTTTACTGAAACAGATAAAGTTTTAGTTCTTGTTCAATTGAATGGTGGTAATGACGGATTAAATACACTTATTCCACTTGACCAGTATCAAAATTTAACGAAAGCCAGACCCGATGTAATATTACCAGAAGATAAGGTTCTATCACTTGATGGAATTGACGGAACAGGATTACATCCTTCTATGTCAAAAATGAAGAATATGTTTGATGAAGGTAAAATGCAAATAGTACAATCGGTAGGATATCCAAATCAAAACTACTCCCATTTTAGGTCAACAGACATATGGATGTCTGGGTCTAATTCAGATGAAATTCTTGAAAGTGGATGGGTAGGTAGATACTTGTCTGAAGAATGGCCCAACTATCCAAATGGCTTTCCAAATGAAGACATGGAGGATCCACTCGCAATTCAAATTGGATCACTCGTTTCACAAGTATGTCAAGGAGTTGCAGTTAACATGGGATTTGCTCTTTCAAATCCGACCAATTACTATCAATTACTCACAGGAAATTATCCCGATACACCTAATACTTGGGCTGGTAAAGAATTAGACTACTTAAGAACAGTAGCTAGACAGACAAACGAATACTCAGTTAAAATCAAGGGAGCCGCAGAGAGTGCAACTAATTTATCTAATTTATATCCAGAAGGCAACCGACTTGCAGACCAGCTCAAAATTGTAGCTCAATTAATTGCTGGAGGTTTAAAAACTCGTGTGTATATAGTATCACTTGGAGGTTTTGACACTCACGCAAACCAAGTTGATCCTGTAGATACCAATGAAACTGGATACCATGCATTCCTTCTTGAAACTGTATCAGAAGCAATAAATGCATTCCAGGATGACATTGAAAAACTAAAAGTTGATCATCGTGTTCTTGGAATGACTTTTAGTGAATTTGGAAGGAGAATAATTAGTAATGCAAGCACAGGAACTGACCACGGATCTGCAGCACCGTTATTCATGTTTGGATCCAAAGTGAAATCTGGTATGTCTGGAACAAATCCAATAATTCCTGATGAAGTCACAGCAAGAGACAACCTCGATATGGAATTTGATTTTAGAACTATTTATAGTTCTATTCTTCAAGATTGGTTTTGTTTAGATAAGAATGACACTGATAGCGTATTGCTTCAAGATTTTGAAAAGATGGATATTATCCAAGATGTATGTTCTGCTGCCTCCACAGACCGATTAAAACAAAAACAAGCTGGAGAGGCATACATAACAAACTATCCCAATCCGTTTGGATATGATACCACAGTTAAATATTTCTCGAATGGTGATTTGATTTATATATCAATAACAGATGTTCATGGAAGGTTAATCAGTACACTAGTGAATGACAATATTCCCCATGGAACACATGAAATCAATTTTAACGCATCTAATCTTAAACCAGGTACATATTACTGTACTTACCAAAGTGGTTTAGTCACTCAAACTAGAAGTTTACTTAAAGTTAGATAATTAAAATGGAGATTTAAAGTCCATAAAATTACGGGCTTTCTTATCTTTTTCAGATAAGATTGGTTTTTCTATTCCCCAATCAATATTTAACGATTCAGAATTCCAAAGAACTGAACCCTCAGATTCTAAATTATAATAATTTGTGCATTTGTAAGAAAACAAGGTATTATCTTCCAATGTTAAAAATCCATGAGCAAAACCTGGTGGGATATAAAATATAGTATTATTGACTTCATTTAACTCTATTGCAAAATGATGGCCATAAGTAGGTGAATTTTTGCGAATATCTAAGGCGATATCTAAAACAGATCCTTTTATTACTCTTACTATTTTACCTTGAGCATGAGGAGCTTTTTGAAAGTGCAAACCTCTAAGAATTCCTTTGTTACTTTTTGATTGGTTGTCCTGAACAAACTTTGTAGAAACTCCATGATTATCTAAAATATCGTCCCGAAAACTCTCAAAAAAATAGCCTCTTTCATCACCAAAAACTTTTGGTTGAATAATTAACAATCCTTCAATATTTGTTGTTGAAACATCCATTTATAACTACAATGATAAATAACTTATTAAGTTGTTAAAAATTGTTAGATATATAAGTTAAAAAAAAACTAATTAAATGACATTTGTACATAATAAACAAATATTAAAATGTCAGAACCGCATTATCTAAATGAGTTAAATCCTGAACAAAAAGCTGCAGTTATTCAAACTGATGGGCCTATAATGATAGTTGCTGGTGCTGGATCTGGAAAAACTAGAGTTCTAACATATCGAATTGCTCATCTGATTGCCTCAGGTGTTGACCCTTTTAATATTTTATCGCTCACATTCACCAATAAGGCGGCAAAAGAAATGCGTCATCGTATTGAGAAAGTTGTTGGTCTTGAAGCACGAAATATTTGGATGGGAACATTCCATTCAGTATTTGCGAAAATCCTAAGAATTGAAGCTGATAAAATTGGCTATCCGCAGAATTTTACAATTTATGATTCTGATGATAGTAAAAGCTTAATTAAATCAATTGTAAAGGAAATGAATCTTGACAACAAAATTTATAAGTCTAATGCTGTCCTATCTAGAATAAGCAATGCAAAAAATAACTTAATCCAAGCTCACTTATATCAAAATCAACCCGATTTAATTGCTTATGACGAAACCACTGGAAAAGGGAAAATTAATGCAATTTATACTGAATATGCCAAAAGATGTTTTCGATCTGGTGCTATGGATTTTGATGACTTACTATTGAATACATTTAAACTGTTAAATAACTTCCCTGATGTATTGTATAAATATCAACACAAGTTTAAATATGTAATGGTTGATGAGTACCAAGATACTAATCATTGTCAATACATGATTATTAAAAAACTAGCTAGTGTTTTTGAGAATATTTGTGTGGTTGGAGATGACGCACAGAGTATTTATTCATTTAGAGGAGCAACTATTAAGAATATTCTAAATTTTGAAAAAGATTATCCTGACTTGAGTATATTTAAATTAGAACAAAACTACCGATCTACAGAGACTATAGTTAATGCTGCGAATAGTGTTATTGCAAATAATCAAGATCAAATTAAAAAGAAAGTATGGACAGAAAATACAACTGGAAATAAAATCAAGATTATAAGAGCAATAACTGATAATGAAGAGGGAAAGATAATAGCTCAAAACATCTTTGAAACAAAGATGTCCGAACAAAAAATGAATAGCGACTTTGCTATTTTATATAGAACAAACTCACAGTCAAGAAGCTTGGAGGAAGCACTCCGAAAACTCAACATCCCCTACCGAATTTACGGTGGAATGAGTTTTTATCAACGAAAAGAAATAAAAGATATTTTGGCATATTTAAGGTTAATTATTAATCAAGCCGATAGTGAGGCACTAAAACGCATAATTAACTATCCAGCAAGAGGTATTGGTAAAACTTCACTCGATCGTATTGGAATTATTGCATCTAACGAAGACAAAACAATTTGGGAGGTGATTTTAAATGCAGAAAGCTATCCTCAAATAAAAGGTGCATCTAAAAAATTAAAAAACTTTGTTGAAATGATTCAAAGTTTTATAAAACTCACTAGCCAACAAAATGCCTATGAGATAGCAATGCACGTTGCAAGAACAACAAACTTGCTCAAAATACTCAATGAGGATAAAACTATAGAAGGTATTAATAAATATGAAAATATGGTTGAATTATTAAATGGCTTAAAAGAATTTGTAGAGGACGATACGAATGAATCTGAAAAAGATTTGGGCAGTTACATGCAAGACATTGCATTACTAACAGATTCAGATAAAGAAGATGATGATAATGATAGGGTCTCATTGATGACCATTCACCAAAGTAAGGGTCTTGAATTCAGTAAGGTATATGTATCGGGGTTGGAAGAAAATTTATTTCCTTCACAAATGGCACTAGCAAACAGAAGCGAATTAGAGGAAGAAAGAAGACTTTTTTATGTTGCAATAACTCGAGCAGAACAAAACTTAGCACTTTCATTTGCCACAAGTAGGTTTCGATTTGGCAACCTTCTCCCGTGTGAACCTAGCAGATTTATTGATGAAATCGATAATGAATTTCTTGAGTTCACTAAGTCAAAAGTTGTAAAATCAAAAAAAATAAGAAACTCTAATTCCTCTTTTTTTGGAAAAAGAGACGAGCCCAGTTCTCTTAAAAGAACTATAGCTCGACAGAACAAGCCAAAAATGCTAAGACCCCCAGCAACCGAAAATTTTATTGCTGAGGATCTAAGTAATATTAGTATTGAAATGAAAGTAGAACACCAACGATTTGGTTTCGGTTCCATTAAAAATATTGAACCTTTAGAAAATCCAGAAAAAGTAACAATCATTTTTGACGATTTTGGAGAAAAAACTCTGGTACTTAAGTTTGCAAAGCTCAGAAGGGCATAGAATTTGACATTATTTTAACAAAGAAAAATCAGATAGAAAATTTAACGACCATTCACAGTCCATTCTTTAGTATCTATTTTCTGATCTAAAAAATCAACT
>MDTG01284175.1_pt1 | contig 16546 bp, 10 predicted proteins | sample 811421 | NCBI WGS metagenome assembly MDTG01 (sample SAMN05326645, study PRJNA326480) | marine metagenome | isolation source: seawater | place: Pacific Ocean: South East | collected 2011
ATGAAGATTTTGATAGAATAGTTTTAGAGACAGGCGAACCTATAGTTAAGGAGCAGTCTGGGACTGGTAATACAATATACAGTTTTGCTCCATTAGGACCAAGATTTAAGTCAATAAATAAGATAGCATTCCAAGATACTTACAGAATAAGTTATTATTTGCTAGATGAAGAATCAGGTACAAATGATCAAGATAGAATTATCTTAGAATCTGGCACAGAAGGTGGTGGTGGTCATATACTTACAGAAGAAACTAAGAGAGATGGCATGAGAATAAGTCAGATAAACGAACTCTTAGGAACGCAGTACATTGACGAATATGATCTAAAGGACAACAGAAGAGTTAATTTTACCTTTAGTTCTTACGTTAATTCATCAAATATTACAAATTCAACATTGGAGTCGTTATAAATAATAGAATAACATAACTGAGGAGTTATTAGGAGTTAAAAAATGGCAGCAATTATTTTAGAGAAATTCAGAACGCACAATGCGAGAGAGTTCATACAGGATTTCACAGATTCAAAGAAATTTATTTTTATAGGTCGTTCACATTCTTGGACAGACGACAACGATCCACCAGCACCAGCAAATTCAGAAGGGGAAGAGATTCGTGCTTTTGAAGATATGATAGCACTTAAATTAGTAGATGGTTCATCTGATGTATCACACGGTTTAGTTAGATACAACTGGACTGCAGGAACTGTTTATGATGAATATAGAGATGACTATAGTTCATCAAATCTAACACCAAGTGGTGCTAGTAACTTTTTTGACGGAAGAGGTTATGTTGTAACTTCAGATTTTAAAGTTTATAAATGTATAAAAACTCCTTTTAGTAGTGGTTCACCAGTCGCAGTACAGGCAGGAAACGAACCAAGTACAACTTCTACAACAGATATAGAAACTACAGGTGATGGATATCAATGGAAATTCATGTATCAAATATCTGCCTCAGATGTTATCAAGTTTGTAACAAACGATTTTATACCAGTCAAAACATTAGGAGCACTAACAACTGTAGCAGGTTCTAGGGGAGCATTTGGTCAGTCAGGAACAACAGATGGTTCTGTACAATATAATGTAGAAGCGGCCGCAGTAGATGGAGCAATTGAGAGATACATTATTACTTCTGCAGGTTCAGGTTACAATAACGGATCAGTTAATATCCCAGTCGAGGGAGATGGATCCGGGGCAATCGCAACTTTAGTATTCAGTGGTAACGCATTGACAGATGTAACAGTAAATGCTAAGGGTTCTGGTTACAAGAGAGCATCTTTCCCAACGATTGATCAAAACATATCAGGAATCTCTAGTGGTTCAGGTGCAACAATCAAAGCAGTAATCTCACCAATCCATGGACATGGTGCTAACCCAGTCGAAGAATTAGGTGGTAACTTTGTCATCGTAAACTCAAGATTAGAGTTTGGTGATGGTGCAGGAGACTTTCCAACAGATAACGACTTTAGACAAATTGGATTGATCAAAAATCCAGAAAAATCTTCAGACGGCACTATATCAGGTCTAGATACAATGACTGCAACAAATAAAATTACATTAGACGATGCATCAGCAATATCAGTCGATGATATTATTACATCAGATACAACTAATAATGCATCTACAAAGAGAGCAAGAGTTGTCTCTAAGTCTGGTAATGTTCTCAGAACAATAACTATAGCAAATGGTGGTGGTGAGTTTGTAAACTTTGCCGCTACAGACGATGTATTTAAAAATGCAAGTGGTTCTAAAATTACAGACGTTGCAAGTGGTGGTGTAGATTCAACGCACCCTGAAATGTCCAGATTTTCTGGAGAGATATTATATGTTGAAAATAGAGGTCCAGTATCAAGGGCCGCTGATCAGATTGAAGACATCAAACTGATTATTGAAATGTAATTGTTGTTTTAACAACATTAAAAAAAGTAGAAAAATATGTCAGAGAAAACCGATCTTAATATAACGCCTTACTACGATGATTATGATGAAGCAAAAAGGTATCATAAAATTTTATATCGTGCTGGTAGACCATTACAAGCAAGAGAACTAACTCAATCACAATCAATACTACAAGATCAAGTAGAAAAGTTTGGTGGTCATTTCTTCAAAGAAGGATCAATAATTCAAGGTGCTGAGTCCAATATCGACATGGACATCTACTTTGTCAAAGTTCAATCAGCAAATCCAAATTCAAGTGGTGATGCATCAGTCGAATCATACAGAGCAACATCACATGATCTATTCATTAGAGGTAAAACTACAGGTGTCGTAGCAAAGATTATAACATCAGATCAAGCAACTTCAACTGATCCTGCTACATTATATGTGAAACCATATACTATGGGTACAGATGCAAGTGGTTCTTTCTTATTTGCTGGTGATGAAGAGATCGAAATAGTAACAATATCAACAGATGGTAATGGCACAGTCGCAGTTGATGGTTCAAACAACAATCATTTTAAAACAGTTACAGAAACAGAAACACCAAGTGGTAGGGCATCTATAGCATCAGTAAGTGCTGGTACAATATTTACTAGAGGGTTCTTTGTAAACGTAGAAAAACAAACAATAGTATTAGAAAAATATTCTGGTAAACCAAGTTTTAGAATTGGTGTACAAATAGATGAGTCTATTATAGATGCATCAGGAGATGATACACTTAGAGACAATGCACAGGGAACAAATAACGAAAATGCCCCAGGTGCTGATAGACTGAAGTTCACTCTTACGTTAGCAAAAGTTGCCATAGACGATACAACAAACACAGACTTTATTGAATTAGGCAGAGTCAATCAAGGTATCATCGAGTTACAAGTAAATAGACCTATCTATAATACAATAGAACAAACACTTGCAAGAAGAACATTTGATCAGAGTGGTGATTTTGTCGTTAGACAATTTTCAACATCATTCAGAGAACATTTACTTAAAGAAAATAATAGAGGTTTCTTGACAGCATCAGACGGTGGTGATGAAGCATCTTTTGTTTGTCAAGTGTCCCCAGGTAAAGCATACGTTAAAGGTTTTGAAATTGATAAAATAGGTACAACAAATCTAGTTCTTGATAAAGCAAGAACAACTGCATCAGTTTCAGCGGCATCTACACCAGTAAGAATAGGAAATAGATTAAGAATAAGCAACATACATGCATTTCCTGAAATAGCAGACAACACTAATACAGATGCTTTTGAACCAATCAAATTATTCACTTTAAAGAAAGCAACTGATAATGCATCAGCAGGAACACATATTGGTTTCTGTAGAGCAAGACACATAGAAAGTGTAAGTGATGTCTCAGGACAAAACGCATCAGAAACAGCAGACTTATATCTCTTTGATATTAAGATGTTTACAGAACTTACAACTGCCTCATTTAGTGCAGGTGATTTCGAAGTTGGTGATAAAGTAGAAAACCAAGCAGGTGCATCTGGTATCATAGCAGTAGTAGATGCTAGTAACAATAAATTGTTTCTACATGATGTTGTAGGAACATTCTCATCATCTGGTCAGTCAGTTTATGCTAGAGGTAAAGACTCTACAAGTAGAACAATCTCAGCAGTCAGAACATATAATATATCTCAAGCAAGATCAGTTTTTCAAGCAACCCCAAGTGGCGGAGATCAAAACTTTGTTGCAGATATAGTCTTAGATGATTTCAAAAAACTATCAGGTGAATTATCATTTACAAATAATAATAATACTGTAGAAGGAACAGCAACATCATTTACAAAGGAATTAGTAATTGGTGATCAAATCGTTGTTGCAGGAACAGAATGTGTTGTAACTGGATTTGATGCTACAACTCCTGAAACAAAAATGACAATCACTTTAGTAGGTGGTGCCACATATAATGGTGTTACTCAAAGAAATGCAAATGTCTTAAGACAAAGATCAAAATTAAGAGATCAAGATCAGACAGCGGCCATCTTTGCTTGGCCAAGAGATCATGTAAACGATGTTACACCTATAGCAAACAATGTAACTGTTAGAAAACAGGTCAGACTTTCACCTTCATCTGGTATTATTACAATACCATGTGATTCTACAGAAAAATTAGTCAAACCAACTGCTGATACTTATCAATATGCAGTTGTTGAAGCAGATTCTGGTGGTGGGGCAACGTTAGGTGCTGGAGATATATTAACTCCAGACGATATATCAAATCACCCTAATACTGAGTCAACAAGTCCTATGAACGTAACGATAGGTGCTACAAATGGTAATGATGATGATGCAAAAATTTTAGTAACATATACAGTTCTTATAAAAAATCCTGCAATTAAGCAAAAAGATTTAAACATTTCTAGATCAATTAATTTTGCATCAGCAAACTCCGCTGGTAAAGCATACGGTTTAGCATTCGATCACAAAGATTTATCTCTAGGTGTATCAGACGTATTCAAAGTTCATACAGTATTAGAGGGAGTTCCTGGTACTTTAACAAATTCAAATCCAACACCACCAAATGCAACTTTTGATTTTTCATCTGGTGGATCTGGTGCATTCAGTACAGATGAGATTCTTATTGGTCAAACATCAGGTGCTAAAGTAAGATTAATAGATTATAATGTAGGAACGAAATCATACTTTATTAACTTAAATGATTCAAGACTTTCAAATGGAGAAGCAGTTGTAGGACAATCTGCTAGTGGTGTCGCAATAGTAACACTTGCAAGTTCAGGATCACCAGATATTAAAGATAGATATTTCTTAGACAATGGTCAGAGAGATGGTTTTTATGATATATCTAAACTTACATTAAAACCAGGACAACAATCACCAAATAATCCAGTAACAGTAATCTTCGATCACTTCTCACCAAATACAGGACCAGGACAATATTATGCTAAAAATTCTTATACTGTAGGTACAGGTGTTAACGAAATAGCATACGAAGATATACCAAATTATTCACCGAACAAAGTGGACCTTGGAGGGTTCGAACCAGATGGACAATTTGAGTTATCAGATGCAGTAGACTTCAGATCACATTGTAACGCATTAATAACATTAGGTAATTACAATCAAGCATCAGTACCAAATATGTCTAATATTGCTTCTTCGCCATTTGCTTATGGCACTAGAGTATTCTCAACGCAAGAATTAGATTCACCAGTAGCAGGAACAACAGTAGATGCAGATATAGAATTTTTCGTTCCCAGAATTGATAGAATATTTTTACATCAAAACGGAGAGTTTGAAGTTGCAACAGGTTATGCAGATATAACTCCACAAAAACCTCAACCTATAGACAATGCTATCGAAATGTTTGAGTTGTTCATACCAGCATATACAAGAAGTGTAAATGAAATATCAGTCAAATCAAAAGATTATAGACGTTACACTATGAAAGATATTGGTAAGATTAGCAATCGTGTAACAAACTTAGAAAGAGTTACATCATTATCATTATTAGAAAAAGATACACAATCTAAACAGATACTTGATGCAGATGGTTTAGATAGATTCAAATCTGGTTTCTTAGTAGATAACTTCAGAGGTCATAAGATTGGTGATGTATCACACCCAGATTATAGAGTTGCTATCGATACTAAACGAGGTATATTAAGACCACAACACGATACACAATTCTTTGATATAGAATTAAATACTGGTACTTCTACAAACTATCAAAAGACTGGTGATCTAATAACTTTACCATTTACTGAAAATACTTTTGTAAATCAAGATAAAGCATCAAGATCATTAAACGTTAACCCATATCATGTGTTTGCTTTCATAGGTAATGTAAATCTTACACCAGAAACAGATATATGGCAAGATACAGAAACATTACCTGAAGTTAGAATCAATAGAGAAGGTAATTATGATGCAGTCTTGGCAGAAAATGCTAACTCATTAGGAACTGTATGGAATGCATGGCAAACAACATGGGTTGGTGAACCAGAAGTTGTATCAGAAGAAGTAATCAGTCAAACAGAATCATTCGATGGTAACCCTGGTCAAGGTGGTGAACTAACACCTACTATCACTACTGTTACAAGAGAAATTATAGAAACTCCAGAAACACAAATAAGAAATGGGGTAAAAACATCAGTAGTAGAAGAATTTGTAGAAACAAGAAACGACAGAATAGTATCTATATCAGTTATACCATTCTGTAGAGCAAGAACAATCGAGATAGATGCTAATAATTTAAAACCACAAACTGTACACTATGTCTTCTTTGATGGTATCAGAGTAGATGAATACGTAAGACCGTTTGATACAAATTATACAAACGATGGACATACAGGAGCGGCCGCATTAGTTAAGACAGATAATAATGGTCGACTCAGAGCATTCTTTGATTTACCAAACAATAGACAACAAAAATTCCCTACAGGACAAAGACAGATTAGAATTACATCTAGTGCAACTGATTTACCACAACCAGCATCATATGGTACAGGTACTTATCAAGCACAGGGATTATTACAAACATCACAAACAGAAATAGTATCAACAAGAAATGGTCGAGTAGTTACAGAGCAGTTATCTGGTGAAAGAACTATTATTAAAAAGGGTGAGAGATATAATACAACAGTTGAACCTGGCAATACACCGCCAAGTCCACCTCCACCACCCCCAACAACACCACCATTAACCGATCCGGATCCGACCCCAACGCCTAGTCCGACCGCGGCCCCAACACCTGCGCCAACGACTTCGCCTCAACCGAGTCCGACACCTAGTGTTACTCAAGCACCATTACCATCTCCTGTCCCAAGTGGTCCAGGCAAAGGAGGGGGTGGAGGATTAATCCAAAACGATCAGAAACAAAGAGCAAACAACGAGAGAGTTGGTGATAATAGAGAAACAGTTTGGAGAGACCCATTAGCAGAATCATTCTTAGTAGAAAGTGTTGGTGGTGCATTCATGACATCAGTTGATTTATTCTTCAAGACAAAAGATAATAACTTACCTGTATCTGTAGAAATCAGAAACATGGTGAATGGTTATCCAGGACAAATCATATTACCATTCTCAACAGTTACAAAAAATCCAAGTGAAGTTAATATATCAGCAGATGGTTCTGTAGCAACAACGTTTACATTCCCATCACCAGTTTATATTGAAGACGGAAAAGAAATGTGTTTTGTAGTATTCTCTAACTCAAACGAGTACGAGTGTTTCATTTCTAGAATGGGTGAACCTGATCTTATAACTGGTGAAACAATTTCTGGACAACCATATGGTGGTTCATTATTCAAATCACAAAACAGTTCAACATGGACAGCAGAACAAACAGACGATCTTAAATTTATATTAAGACAGGCAAAATTTGATATAACTCAAGTTCCTGCATTACAATTTGAGAACGCAGATTTACCATCTAGAAAATTACAAAATAATCCTATAGTAACATTTACTGGCAAATCATATGTCAAAGTATTTAACTATGGACATGGTATGTACGATGCAGATTCACATTTAAAACTTGTAAGTGTAAAAGGAGACAAATCTAATGGTGCTCTCAAAGTAACATCGAGTGCAGTATCAGGCGGTGATGTAGCAGATTCAGGATTTAGTGGATCACCATCATCTAAAACTTTCAGTCTAACAGATAGTGATTATAGTTCATATGGTGGTTCTGGTGCAGGTCTCAAACTCGATGTAGAAATATTAGCATCAGATAAAGATGCAGTAAATAATATTTTCATTACAGATCCTGGATTAGGATATGCCGCTAACGAGACATTGACTGCTACATTAGAAACAGGTCATACAATCACAGTTACAATTACAAAAGTAGGTGATACTCTTGGTGGTTTACCAGTTGAATTAATAAACACACCAAATGGAAATATTACACATCATAGTAAACTACAAAATATTGGTGAATCAACTGATAGAACTGCTTTCGATATGGATAGTTTTAATATCGATCTTAATTCTGTAACTGAACCATTCACTACTGATAATAATTTGTCTAGTAGTGTATACAGTTTTAGATCAACATATGGTGCTTTAGAAACAACGCAAGGTGGTGGTGATGAAGTAGTTTGTACAAGAAACTTATATTATGATGGATTACATACAATGATACCATCAACAAAAGTAGCAGGTACACAAATCTTCGCATCATGTTATAGAACAGGTATGAGTTCACCAGAAGATACTAACTTAGATGCAGATTATGTATTGAGAAATACAAGTAACTTTATTAAACTTAATGATAATGCATACTTCGATAGACCAAGTGTTATAGCATCTAAGATCAATCAAGAACAACGCATGGGTAGTAGTAAATCATTTAGATTATTATTACAATTAAGATCAATCAACGCAAACGTATCACCAGTAATCGATACAGGTACAATCGGTGCACTTGGTATTATGAATAGAATTAATAATATTAATGTAGCAGATGATGTAGCACACGGCGATACGTTCGTACCACTTACAGAACCTGATGGCGATCAAAACGGAATGGTTTATATAACACGTAAAGTACAATTAAAAAATCCTGCAACATCATTGAAAGTGTTTGCAGATAACTTTAGACCGCCGTCAACTGATCTTAAGTTTATGTTTAAGATCATAAAACAAGATGAAGAAACACCAGTAGATGATATTGGATTTGAGTTCTTCAATACTACAGGAACATCAGACACAAATATACCGAATGATGGAAGAAACTTTAAGGAATACGAATATACTGCTGATAATTTACCAGAGTTTAGTGCATTCCAAATCAAGATTGTAGGACAATCAACCAGTACATGTAACGTGCCGTTAGTATCGGCCCTTAGATGTATGGCATTAGCATAATGGGAATAAAAGTAGAAGGACATACACATTTAGTAAGAGACGAATCATCTCATGCAATTGTGAATACCGATGTAGAAACTTTTAGACTAACAATGCAAAGAAGAAAGGTTATGATGACTCAGAGAAATGAGATAAATAATCTTAAGGACGAAATGGCAGAGATCAAACAACTATTAACTAACGTATTAGAGAAATTATAATGGCAAAAACAGTAGACTCATTCTCAACTATAGAAGATTTAAGACTTAAGCATAATGAAGTCGCATTAGACGTTGGTGATATTTCTGGTCTTAATACTACTCGAAGATCAAACTTAACTGAAGCAGTTAATAGTATTAACGAAAGAGAGTTCTTCTTTCAAGAGTTTGTTTACACAAATACAACAACAAACCAAGTAACAATTACAGGTGCAGATGCACAGGGAAATACATTAAGATTTAGAAAAGATAGAATACAAGTCTTTGTAAGAGGTGAACATTTATTTGAGGGTCTTGATTATGAAGCATTGAATCCAAACTCAGATGGTTCTTTATCTACAATATCGTTTAATGTATCTGGTTCACCATACAATTCTGGTGGTTCAAAGGCAGTTCAAGCAAACGATAGAATAGTTATCTATGCTTTCACAGGATCATTCCTTGGAGTCGCACTCCAGAGCACTGGATCAACGTTTTGGATATTAGACGATAGTAATGCTATCTTTAATAATAACGCATCTGGTGTGATCTTAAATGGTGATAACTCATCACTTACAACAGATATAGAAACAGGGTTTACATTACAACTAGCAGGAAGAACTTTTGCAGAAGATGATATTATTGCAACTGCCGCTGGTAAAAAGTTTCAAGCACCGATTATATCAGATGGAACTGCATCATTATCAAGTGGTTCATTAACAAGTGCAGTAAATGGTACATTCTCAGGAACAGTTCAAGCAGAACAATTAACATCTACTGATGATGCAGATATTTCTGGTAATGTAACAATTGGTGGACAAACAATTACCAACGATATACGTTCTAGTTCAGGAAATATCGAAGTATTATCAAATACTGCAAAAACAGTATTTAAAGGTGGCAATTCAACAGAGGGTATGATACAACTGAATTGTCAATTCAACTCTCATGGACAAACAATCAAACCACAACCACATAGTGCAAACGTTACAAATACATTAACACTACCTGCAGGTGGTAATCAAGAGATTGTTGGAGCAGATGCAACACAAACATTAACAAACAAAACTTTAACTTCGCCTACTATTACAGGAAATGGATCAATTTCTGGTGTGTTTACTGGTGATATTACAGGTGATGTTAAAGCAACAAACGGAACTACAGTTTTAGATAATGGTACTAATGGAGCAAATGCAGTATTTACTGGAAATGTAACAGGAGATATTACAGGTGATGTCAAAGCATCGAATGGTACTGTAGTCTTAGATAATGGATCTGGTTCAAACAATGATGCAAATTTCTTAGGTAATGCACACTCGGCAACTAAGTTAGAATCTTCAAGAAATATTTCAGGTGTTGCTTTTGACGGAACTGGTAATATAGAATTAGATACATCTCATATTGACGAAAATGGAAGATTATATTTTACAAATGCAAGAGCAGATGCTAGAATAGGATCTGCTAATTTAGGCGATCTTAATAATGTTGCTACATCAGTAAATAGTTTAGGTGGTAGTGATTCTGGAAAGATACTAGCATGGGACGGAACTCAATGGGAAGAAGTAGTAAAAGATACTACAGATGAAATAGTCGAAGGAACTAATAATCTTTTCTATACAGATGAAAGAGCACAGGATGCCGCGGCCGCAATGATTACAAATGCTACTCACAGTAATATTACAGTAACATATAATGATTCAGCAAATACACTAGCATTTAGTGCCGCCGCACAATATGGTGATGACGATGTAGATAGTATATTAACTGCTGGATTAGGATTAACAAAAACAGACACAGGAAGTGGTGCATCAAGAGATTTAAAATTTGATGTCAACACTTCAAACGGAATAAAAATAGATGGCGATGATGTCGAATTAGATTATGAAGTAATAAGTTCATCAAGTTTGGGTGGAAGTGCACCAAACGGGACAGGAGACCCCATAGGGCATCTCTATTTTGTGATATGATATGTCAGATAAAATATATGTAAAACATAATTTAGGGCCCTTTATACAACCCTATATTTTTCAGCAACCTACCCCGAGTCGAGTTAGTACGCCAGGGACAACTCAATCACCTTCAAGGGTAAGTGTACGATATCCATTTACTTATCAAGTTGTAGGGGGTTCTATTGTACAACAACCATATAGTTTTCAAACTGCCGCTCAAGGGTCGACTCAGCAACCAAATACATATCCGTTTACTTATAATATACAAAATACAAAAACAGGAAATACGACAGGTATCACACAACAACCATTAACGTATCAAGTAAATACACCATATCCGTTTATAGCAAGATATCCATTTACTTACGAATATAGACAACCTTCTACTGGGAATACGCAAGAACCAAATACATATGCATATCAAGTCGAAGCACAGGGAACTACAGTTGGTAGTACAGTTGGAACAACAGAAGTAACGGGAAATACTCAATCGCCGTCTAGATATTCTTTTCAATCACCTAGTATAGCACAAAGTCCATCTAGAACTCCAAATATAGGGAACTCTCAAGTCTCTATACCATATACTTACATATCAAGATATCCATTTAGATATCCGTTTACATATGATTATGGTGTCGCATCGACTGGTAGTACAGATAATCCTGTTACGATTACAGAAAACTTCTTTTTGCAAGACCCTTCAGGACAGTCGCATAATGGTGGCCCAAATGGTTTCCCATCAGGAGGGTATGGTAATATAAGATCGACCGATTTTTTTACTACGACATCAACTGCTTCTCAGTCTAGACAAGATAACCTTCACTTTAAACATGAAGTAGATACAACAAATTTCACTAATAAAATAGTATTCAGATTATATGTTCGTGCCGCTACAACATCTAGTCCAGATTTACAACAAGGATCTCAATCAGGAACTAAAACAGCAGTTTTTGAAAACAGTGGTAACCCATCAGGTATCAATTCTGGAAATACTACTTTTTCAACAACATATATTGAGATAGCAAGATACGAAATACCTAGCACTTACACAGGTATAACTGGTTATAGAATGGAATTTGGAAATGTTTATAGTGTTGCCTCACCAGCATCAAATTATTCTTCACATGGATTTTTACAACATCTAGATAGTGCTACGAACACACTTACAGAAGCATTCCCTACAAATAATACAGTAACGTTTTATAATAACTGTCTAGGTTTTAAAGTGTTTAATAATAACAACGCATATTCACCAGCAGGATTTCAAATTAGATATAATTCATTAACTGTAGCAAGTGCATCGGGAGTTGCCGCAGGAACTCTTGAAATAACATTTAAGTTTAATTCAACATCGCCTTCGCCAACTAGAGAGTTGACGTTTTCTAAGAAAGTTAAAGTAAAAATTCAACAAACAGTTCAATTTAATAGTGGATTCCCACCAGGCCCTGGTGGTCCACAATTCCCAGGAGCACCAGGACCACAATAATGTCTACTACGCAACATCAATTTCCTGCACCAGAGAACTATAGTTATCAGTCCCCGGCAGTTGGCAATACAAGAGGTAGTTCTCAAGGTACTACAACTTTGATAGGACAAACTCGTACTCCACAATCGTATAGTTTTCGAACTAGTGTTCAGAATCCAACATCAGTACAAAATACTATAAGAGGATCGACTCAGAATACTGTACAATACCCATATATACAAAATTATGTCTATCCATACGAGTATCAATACCCATATATACAACCAAATATCGGGAACACTAGATCACCATTTACGTATCAGATACAAACTGTGGCCCAAGGAAATACTCGAGGAACTACAAATGCAACAGGACAAACACAAACAGTAGGCAATACTAGAACACCACAACCGTATCCGTTTACTTACATATTTCAAAGTCCGTCAACTGGTAACACTACAGGACAAACAAGATTTCCATTTACTTACCCTTATAGATCACCAGCAATAGGGGTCAAACCAAATACTCCAATATCATACCCATACATCGCAAGTAAACAGGGGACTACCCGTGCTAATGCCCAGAATACTATTAATTACGTATATCAATCACCTGCTATTGCACAGGTAATAGCAAATGGCAATCGACCAATTGGTCAAGTTGCTGAAGTTAAAGGTGTATTCTTCAAAGATTCAGATGGTGTAGTAAAGAAAACTCAAGAAGTATACTTCAAAAAAGATTCATCAACAGTAGAGAAAATACACCAGACAATACCAATCTCTCAGATGAATAAGTAAAGTTGTATAAATAGTTATATGGCATCAATATCAAACATATTCATAGATCAAGGAACAGACTTTAGTATAACAGTCGATGTTACTCAGTCAGATGGCGCCGCATTAAATTTAACAGGTTATTCTGCCGCGGCACAAATCAGAAAAACATATGGTTCTTCCAATGTTAGTGCAGTATTCACTACTAGTATTTCAGCGGCCGAAGGACAAGTAACTATATCTCTAACAGATACACAAACAAGTGGCCTTACTGCTGGTCGTTATGTTTATGATCTTAATATTACTAGTGGTGCAGGTATTACTACTAGAGTTGTTGAGGGTCAAGCAATCATAACACCAGGAGTAACTAGATAATGGCAATTAAAGGTGTAGTAGGTAGGGTTGCAGGTATAACTGCAAGAGTGCAAGGACAAGGTAATATTCGTGTAAAACAAGTCGCAGTAGGTAATCAAGCACAAGCAGACATTTCAGCAAAATCAATCAACGAACTTCAAGACGTAAACGCCGCAGAGAACGATGATGGATTTCTTCAATATAACGCATCAAATGATAAGTGGGAAACTACTACTACAATTGATGGCGGAACTTTCTAGTAGCATAAATAATAATACAAATAATCAAGGTGTCATTCGGTGAGACACGACCCACATTGTGAGTGGACTGATACATCATGATCTTTCTCGAATAGTGCAGAGAAAAAACAATTAATTAAATTTTTTCGAGGAGAAAAAAATGGCAACAGTAATTCAGATTAAAAGAAGTACAGGAGCAAGTGCGCCAGGTGTTAGTGATCTAGCAGAAGGCGAATTGGCGTATGTACAAGATAGATCGAATGATGGTGCTTCTGCTAAATTATTCATAGAGTCAGTCGACTCTGGATCATCAGCAGTTATCCATGAAGTTGGTGGTAAATTCTTTACAGATATATTATCAGGAAGTAAACCAACACCAGCAAACTTTAAAGTTGGTAATGGATCAACAGCAGGTGCATCTATAATACTTAACGAAGATTCAGATAATGGATCAAATTTCGTAGCACTTAAGGCACCAGATTCAGTAGCAAGTAATGTTACATTTACATTACCAGGTGCTGATGGTTCTGCTAATCAAGTATTAGGAACTAATGGATCAGGTACACTTTCATTCCTATCAACAACTTCAACTCTTGCTGGAGCAACAGACTCAGATATTTCTTCACCAAATTCAGGACATATACTTGTTCATGACGGTTCAGATTCATTTGATAACGTAGCAATATCAGGAGACATTTCATTAGCATCTAACGGTGCAGTAACAATCGCCAACGATGCGGTTGAACAAGCAATGATTGCCGATGATGCAGTTGGTGCCGATCAGTTGGCGGCAAGTTCAGTAGTTATTGGTTCTTTATCAGCAGGTATGCTAGTAATCGAATCAGAAGGTATTGGATCAAACGACAACGATACAACGATTCCAACTTCAGCGGCAGTAAAAGATTATGTTGATACAAACATAACTGCTCAAGACTTAGACTTTCAAGCAGATTCAGGTGGTGCATTATCTATTGATTTAGATTCAGAAACACTTTCTGTAGTTGGTACAGCAAACGAAATCGAAACAACTGGTTCTGGTAATCAGATTCAAATCGGACTCCCAGATAATGTAACAGTTGGTGGGAACTTTGCAGTAACAGGAAACTTAACAGTTAATGGTACAACTACAACTGTTAATTCTACTACTACAACAGTAGACGATCCTGTATTTACTTTGGGTGGTGATTCTGCCCCAGGTTCTGACGATAACAAAGACAGAGGTATTGAATTTAGGTATCACACAGGTTCAGCGGCAAAAGTCGGTTTCTTTGGATTCGATGATTCAACAAGTAAGTTTACTTTCATAGCAGATGCTACTAACAGTTCTGAAGTATTCTCAGGAACTGCAGGTAATGTTTCATTTGGCAGTTTAGATTTAGCAGGATCAATCACTTCTGTAGACGGAAGTGCACCAACAAATGGTCAGATTCTAATGGGTCATACTGGTAATGGCGATATGCAATTAGGAACTATATCAGCAGGAGAAGGTATAGATGTAACTAATGGTGCAGGAAGTATAACTATTGCAGGAGAAGATGCAACAACAACTAATAAAGGTATAGCAAGTTTTGCCTCAGCAAACTTTACTGTATCTAGTGGTGCAGTTACTATTACTGCTATTGACGGAGGTACATTCTAATTTTAATTAGAGTCAATACCATATCAATCAATAGGAGGAAAAGATGGCAACAGTAATTCAGTTTAAGAGAAGTTCCACACAAAATGACACGCCAACAACTTCGGACTTAGTCCTTGGTGAATTAGCAGTCAACACATATCATGGACGTTTCTATACTGAGAAGAATGATGGTTCAGCAAGTATTGTTGAAGTAGGATCAAATCCTGCCACATTTCAGATCAATGATGCTTATACATTTCCTACAAGTGATGGTACCAACGGGCAAGTATTAAAAACTAATGGTTCTGGAACATTAAGTTTCGGAAGTGCTACATCAGGTGGTGCAATTTCAGTTTTTAAATTTACAGTTACATCAAATACAACCGTATTTACAGGTAATGACGATGATAGTAATGCATTGCTTTACGTAGTAGGTAACGAACAAGTATTTTTAAATGGTGTAAAACTTGTAGACGGTGGTGCAGACTATACTGCTACAAATAGTAATACAATCACTTTAGAAGAAAACGCAATCAATGGTGACGTATTAGAAGTAGTAGCAATAACGGCAACTGATCTAGTAGAGGGTTTCTTTACAGCATCTACTTTTTCAGCAACAACGGCCAATCAGGTATTATCGCAAAACGCAGTTGCTAATAAGGCAATCAAGTATGTGATTAATGCCACCCATGCATCTGCAGGGACACATGCGGCCGAAGTGTTGTTGATCAATGATGGTTCAAATGCATATTTTGTTCAGTACGGTGATGTATTTTCAAATGCATCATTATTTTCGTTAAGTGCAGATGTCAATAGTGGGAATATGAGATTACTCGTAACTCCAGCAAACACTAATACGACTATCGACACATTTCAGATTAGGCATAGTTAGAGGAGGATAATATGGCAATATCAAGAGCATTCGAAATCGCAGAACTTATCCGTCATTTTAAATATGATTCTACTAACGATGTTATCGTAACTGAAAAAAGAACTCAAGACAAGAACAAGAAAAGAGGTGCAGAAACTAAGACATCTACTTCTCAATTTGCCTTGGATACTTTTGCGAAAGCAGACTTCAGAGCGGCCAGATATATTTTAGCAATGTCGAGAGGAACAGATTTTCATTCGACAGAAATAATGTTAGTCCATGACGGTTCAACAGTAACGTTGACTCAGTATGGTACATTAAAAGATG
>MDTG01288583.1_pt1 | contig 16546 bp, 22 predicted proteins | sample 811421 | NCBI WGS metagenome assembly MDTG01 (sample SAMN05326645, study PRJNA326480) | marine metagenome | isolation source: seawater | place: Pacific Ocean: South East | collected 2011
CAACAAAATCACATTGAATTGATTGCTTCAGAAAATATTGTTTCTAAAGCCGTATTAGAAGCACAGGGATCAGTCTTAACTAATAAATATGCCGAAGGTTATCCTTCAAAAAGATATTATGGCGGTTGTGAACATGTGGATGTATCTGAAAATTTAGCTATTGAGAGAGCAAAAAAATTATTTGATTGTAAATTTGCAAATGTACAACCACATTCTGGTGCTCAAGCTAATGGCGCAGTTTACCTAGCGCTTTTAAAACCTGGTGATACAACTCTATCGATGAGTTTAAATTCTGGTGGACACTTAACCCATGGAGCAAAACCAGCTCAATCAGGAAAATGGTTTAACGCACTACATTACGAAGTCGATAAAGAAACAGGTCTAATAGATTATAATGCTGTTGAAAAACTTGCTGTAGAAAATAAACCAAAACTAATTATTGCAGGGGGCAGTGCCTACTCAAGAATAATCGATTTCAAAAAATTTAGAGAGATATGTGATAAAGTAGGAGCGTATCTATTAGTTGATATGGCTCATTTATCTGGTTTAGTAGCTGGAGGAGCTTACCCAAATCCTACTAAGTATGCTGATGTTGTAACTTCAACTACACATAAAGTTTTGAGAGGACCAAGAGGTGGAATTATATTAACCAATAACGAGGAATTAGCTAAAAAATTTAACAGTGCAATTTTTCCAGGTTTACAAGGTGGTCCGCTAATGCATGTAATTGCAGCCAAAGCAGTTTGTTTTAAAGAGGCTTTGTCAGATGATTTTAAGGAATATACAAAAAATGTAATTAATAATGCTAAAGTTTTATCAGAGAGATTGACTGAAAAAGGTTTTAAAATTTTTTCAGGTGGTACTGACACACATTTAATGCTTCTCGATTTAAGATCATTCAAAGTTACTGGAAAAGATGCTCAGGCATCATTAGGAAGAGGTAATATAACTTGTAATAAAAATGGAATTCCTTTTGATACAGAAAGCCCATTTATTACTTCTGGGATTAGATTAGGTACCCCTGCTTGTACTACAAGGGGTTTTAAAGAGAAGGAATTCAAATTAGTTGCAGATCTAATTTATAAAGTAATTAAAGGTTTAAGTGAGAACAAAACAGATAATTCAAAAATAGAAAATGAAGTTAAAAAGGAGATTATTGATCTTTGTTCTTCTTTTCCTATATATGGAAATTAAATAAATTATGCTTTGTCCTTTTTGTCGAGAAAAGGATACATCTGTAGTTGACTCAAGACCTACTGAAGATGGCACAGCAATTAGAAGAAGAAGACTTTGTGGTTGTGATAGAAAAGAGAGATTTACAACTTTTGAGCGCGTTCAATTCCAAGAATTAACAGTTATAAAAGGTAACGGTAAAAGAGAACCATTTGATAGAGATAAAATTTCTAAATCTATACGAATAGCTACAAGAAAAAGGCCAATTGACTCTGAAACAATTGAAAAATTTATTTCAAAAATAGTAAGAAACTTAGAGGGTTTAGGAGAGAGTGAGATACCTACACCAACAATAGGTAAATTCATTATGGACGGCTTGTCTTCATTAGATAAAGTTGCTTATGTTCGTTTTGCTTCTGTATATAAAAATTTTAAGGAAGCTAAAGATTTTGAACAATTTGTAGGCAATTTGGATGAAAACAAATCATAATCATTATCTAAATCTTGCTTTTCAAATAGCAGAAAAGAATTTAGGGCAAACAAAACTTAATCCTTGTGTTGGCTCCATAGTAGTAAAGAACAACTCGGTTATTTCTTCAGCTGTAACTTCATTCAAAGGTAGACCACATTCTGAGTATAATGCTTTAAAGAATTTAAAAAATTGTTCTGGTGCAACATTATATACGACTCTAGAACCTTGCACACATCAAGGTAAGACACCACCATGTACAAACATCATTATAAAAAAAAAAATTAAGAATGTTTATTATGCTTTTGAAGATCCAGATTTAAGAACATTTAAAAAAGCTAAAAAAGTTCTAAATTTAAAAGGCATAAACACAAAACAAATTAATATTAAAAATTATAAAGAATTTTATAAAAGCTATTTTTTTAATAAAAAATTATCCATTCCTTATGTTGCTGCTAAAATTGCGATATCAAAGGATTTTTATACTATTAATAAAAAAGATAAATGGATAACAAATAGTATTTCTAGAAAATTTGTTCATTTACTAAGAAATAGACACGATTGTATTTTATCTACCTCTAAATCTATTAACTTTGATGATTCATTGTTAAACTGTAGAATAAAAGGATTAAATAATTATAGGCCTGATTTATTTATTATCGATTTAAATCTTAAACTTAAAAAAAAGTTATCTTTAAACAATTTACTTAAAAAAAGAAAAACTTATTTAATTACAAATAAAAATAATTCAAGAAAAACTTTAGCTTATAAAAAATTGGGGTATAAAATTATTTTAATAAATAATTTAAATAATAAGAAAGATTTTTATACACTATACAAAACGATTTATAAGTTAGGGTATGCAAGAATATTAATTGAAACCGGTTTAACTTTTTTAAACAGTTTGCTTAAAGATAAATTAATCAACGAATTATATATTTTTAAAAGTGATTACAAATTGGGTAAAAGTGGCAAAAATAATGATACTTCAAAATACTTGAATAAAATATCACCTAAATTACAAGCAATTAATTTAAATGGTGATAAACTTTTAAAAAAAGATTTTTAGTTATGTTTAATGGAATAATATTTAATACAGGTAAGGTTGTCGATTTAAAAAAAAATAAAAAAAGTATTAGAGTTGGAGTCAAAACAAAAATTAATCTTAGTAAAAAAGATCTTGGATCATCAATTTGCTGTGATGGAGTTTGTTTAACAGTAGAAAAGATAAAAAAAGATATAATTTATTTTTACATATCTAGTGAAACTTTAAAACGATCTAACTTTAAAGTTCTAAAATTAAATCAAATTATGAATTTAGAAAAATCCTTAACTTACGGTCAAATTATTTCTGGACACTTTATTCAAGGACATGTAGACACCGTAGCCAAAATAAAAAAAATCTCATTTATAGATAAAAGCTGGGTTATGAAATTTGAAATTTTAGATAAAAAATCAAATAAATTTCTAGTACAAAAAGCTTCGATTTCTATCAATGGTGTTTCTCTAACTATTTCTCAAATTAATGGAATTTTTTTTGAAATAAATGTTATTCCGCACACTTTGCAACTTACAAATTTAAAAACTCTCAAAATTAATAATTTAGTTAATGTAGAATTAGATATATTGAGTAAATATATGTATAAATATTCTAACTAAATGCCTGAAAAAAAATTTTCAAAAATATCATCAATTTTACAAGACGCTAAAAAAGGAAAAATGTTTATATTGGTTGATGACAAAAATAGAGAGAATGAGGGAGATTTAATTGTTCCAGGTTCTAAATGTAATTCAAAAAATATTAATTTTATGGCTAAACATGGGAGAGGTTTAATTTGTTTAGCTTTAACAAAAAAACAAGTAGATAATTTAAAATTACCTTTGATGTCATCAATCAACAAATCAAGAATGCAAACTGCTTTTACGGTTTCTATTGAGGCTAAAAAGGGGATTACTACTGGTATCTCAGCTCAAGATAGAGCAAAAACAATAAGAACAGCGATAAATCCTAAAGTTAAGAAAAGTCATATAGTATCACCAGGACATGTCTTTCCTTTAGTTGCAAGAAACGGAGGGGTTTTAGAAAGAGCTGGTCACACTGAAGCGTCGGTCGATATTTCAAAATTATCTAACTTAAATCCAAGTTCTGTTATTTGCGAGGTAATGAATGAAGATGGAAGAATGGCGAGACTAAATGATCTATTTAAATTTTCAAAGAAACATAAAATAAAATTAGCTTCAATTGAAGATTTAATCTCTTATCGTTTAAAATATGAAAAACTGATTAAGAAACTTTCCTCTAAATCATTTAAGATTAAAAAGATTGGTAAAGTAAATGTCCATAACTATAAAAATAAATTAGACAACAATATTAATTTTGTTATTACAAAGGGTAAATTTAATCAAAAAAAATCTGTTCCGGTAAGAGTGCTTTCAAATAAAATTCAAAGTAGAAACATTTTAAACAATAATAATGTAAAAAAATCTTTAAAATTAATGACAAAATTTAAAAATTTTTTGTTATTAATAATAAATAATAGAAATGATATTAATAAAGAAAATAATATAAATACTTTGAGATATTATGGCATTGGAGCTCAGATAATTAAGGATCTTAATGTTAAAAATATGATATTGATTTCAAGAAGTAAAAAAAAAATAATTGGATTGGATGGATTTGGGCTTAAAATCAAGAAACAGATAATAATAAAATGAAAAAAATTTTAATCGTAAACTCTAATTATTATAAAAATATATCTACAAATTTAGTTTCAAATGCTAAAAAAAAATTGATAGCGGCAAAATACCAAGCTAGTATTTTAGAAGTAACAGGCGTACATGAAATTCCCATTGCTATAAGAAATAATATAAAAAAATTTCATGGTTTCGTTGCTTTAGGATGCGTAATTAAAGGTCAAACACCTCATTTTGATCTAATATGTTCATCCACATTTAACGCGATTATGACTCTCTCTATTAATTTTAATAAACCAATTGGAAATGGAATTATTACTGCTTTAAACATGAATCAAGCCATTAATAGATCCAAAAAAAGAAACTTAAAAAAACCTAATAAAGGGTCTGAGGCTGCTAATGCAGTAATATCTATTTTGCAAAATGGACCCAAAAAAATTTAAAAATTTAACTCCACGTATAAAAATAATTCAAAAGATTTATAATTCATTGATGAATCAAGATGCTGTAATTGAATTCCCAAAGGGTCAATATAAGAAATTTATTAAAGATGTAGTTGAAGGAACGCTTGAAAGAACTGAGCTGATAGAAGAAACTATAAACTCTCATCTATCAAAAGATATTAATCTTAATAAAACTGACAAATTGCTGAAAATTATCTTATTTGCAGCTGTATTTGAACTAATGTTTAAACATGGTACACCAAAAAAAGTTATAATTAACGAGTATTTGTTGGCTTCTGAACAGTTTTTAGAGAAAATTCAGACAGGATACTTAAATGCTATTCTTGACAAAATATCGAAAGTATTAAGAAAAGAGGAATAATAATCGATATTTTTCTCAAGTTTAGCTTGCGTTTTTAATATTTATTTGGCATTTATGCGCAATATAAGATGACTGATTATTTAGAATTACTTTACCTAATTTCTTTTATTGGAGTTCTAGCTGTTGCCTACAGCTATTTACTTTCTGGTCAAATAATTTCTGCAAGCCCTGGTAATGCAAGAATGCAGGAAATTGCAGAGGCTATCCAAATTGGTGCAAAAGCATATTTAAATAGGCAATACAAAACAATTGCAGTTGTAGGTCTAATCGTACTCGCGATTGTTACATATTTTTTTAATTACCTTGTCGGGGTAGGATATTTTATCGGTGCTTTTTTATCTGGCGTTGCAGGATATGTTGGAATGTTAATATCAGTAAAAGCTAATGTAAGAACTGCTGAAGCAGCTAGAAAAAGTCTACAATCAGGTTTAACTATTGCCTTTAAATCTGGAGCTATAACAGGTTTGTTGGTTGCAGGCTTGGCTCTTTTAGCTATCACTTTTTACTATATAATTTTGATTAATTTAAAAGTTGATAATAGAGAAATTATAAATGCTTTAGTTGCTTTGGGTTTTGGCGCTTCTTTAATTTCAATCTTTGCAAGACTTGGTGGTGGAATTTTTACAAAAGGGGCGGATGTTGGCGCAGATTTAGTTGGAAAAGTTGAAGCTGGAATACCAGAAGATGATCCGAGAAATCCGGCTGTAATAGCGGACAATGTAGGTGATAATGTAGGTGATTGTGCAGGAATGGCTGCAGATTTATTTGAAACATATGCAGTTACGATTGTAGCAACGATGGTTTTATCCTCAATTTTTTTCCCCAGCGATTATAACTTAATGATTTATCCATTAGCTATTGGTGGAGCATGCATCCTAACATCTATTATAGGAACCTGGTTTGTTAAATTAGGAAAGAATAAAAATATAATGGGAGCTTTATACAAAGGATTTATTGTTACGGCCATAACCTCTCTTTTAATATTGTATCCAGTAACAGATAGTATCGTTGGTCTATCCGAGACGTATACCAATAGTGGAAAAACTTTTAATGGAATGGATTTATATGTATGCGGCGTGGTTGGTTTTGTTATAACAGGATTGTTAATTTGGATCACAGAATATTACACAGGGACTAACTACAGACCTGTTAAAACAGTTGCTCAATCTTCAACCACTGGCCACGGTACGAATGTAATACAAGGATTAGCCATTTCTATGGAAGCAACAGCGATACCAGCTTTGATAATTGTAGCAGGAATTTTGTATACAAATGAGCTAGCGGGTCTATATGGAATAGCAATTGCTGTAACTTCAATGTTAGCATTAACTGGAATGGTAGTTGCTTTAGATGCATATGGTCCTGTAACAGATAATGCTGGTGGTATAGCAGAAATGTCTAAGCTACCTAAAAATGTTCGTAAAACTACTGATGCATTAGATGCTGTAGGTAACACTACAAAAGCTGTAACAAAAGGATATGCTATTGGTTCTGCAGGGTTAGGTGCTTTAGTACTTTTTGCAGCTTATACAGAAGATATCAAATATTTTTCTACAGTAAAAGGTTCCTCATTAGAAGGAATAGTTGTAACATTTGATTTATCAAATCCGTTTGTAGTTGCAGGCTTATTGATTGGTGGAATGCTTCCATATTTATTTGGCTCAATGGGAATGCAGGCAGTTGGAAGGGCTGGTGGATCTGTGGTAATTGAAGTGAGAAGGCAGTTCAAAAAAATTCCTGGTATTATGAAAGGTAAAAGAAAACCTGATTATGGAAGACTTGTAGATTTGTTAACTAAAGCTGCGATAAAAGAAATGATAATACCATCACTTTTACCGGTTCTATCACCGGTAATTCTTTATTTTATTATCTTACAAATTGGTGGTATGGAAGCTGCGCTATCCTCATTAGGAGCAATGTTGTTAGGTGTTATTATTACAGGTCTCTTTGTAGCTTTATCAATGACAGCTGGCGGTGGTGCTTGGGATAATGCAAAAAAATATATCGAAGATGGCAACTTTGGAGGCAAAGGATCAGAGGCTCATAAATCTGCAGTTACGGGTGATACAGTTGGTGATCCTTATAAAGACACCGCAGGTCCTGCTGTTAATCCCATGATAAAAATTACTAATATTGTTGCGCTACTATTATTAGCTGTTATCGCACATTAAACTATTTTTTTCTGTACATTTTTGCTTTTAGGCTTGAAAAAAAACTCTGAATAAAACTATTTTCAGTTAAATCATTCTCTGTAATTTTAGATGAAAACGCAATTTTTTGTATATCTTCTTTTTTAAGTAATTCTTTATTTTTCAAAATTCCATATTTATTAAACTCCAAAAATAAAACATTGTTAGATTTTAAAATATTTTGACCTAATTTATGATAGCGTCCCTTAACAAAAATTCTCTCAATATAAATCCAATTATCCTCATTTTCTATTGATTTAGAATGAGGTTGACCTATAATATTAATAACGTCATTTTTATTAGATTTATTAATCACTAATTTATTAGCTCTGTTTTCTAAAAATAATATTCCATGAGTATTAGAAGATTCTTTAAGTTGACAATTAGTTAAAAAAACAAGAAAAAAAAGGTATACTAACTTTGAATGACATTTAATTTTAAAAAACATAAGATAAATTTGTATAATATTTTACTTACCTTATCTAGAAATATTTTTTTTTATAAAAAAATTGGTTTATCGGACACTTTTGAAACTCGTATTTATTTAATGTTTTTTCACTTTTCAATTTTTATGATTATATATAAAAAAAAAGGTCAAAAATTTAATCAAGATTTATACGATTTTGTATTCCATAATATTGAAAACAATCTTAGAGAAATTGGATTAGGAGACGTTTCCGTAAATAAAAAGATGAAGGAATTGAATAAGATTTTATACGATATATTAATAAAAATTGAATTGATAAAAAATGAAGAAAAAAAATTTCAATTAAATGAAGATCTAATAAAGAAATATTTTAATTTAACAAAACCTGAAGAAAGCACTAAATTGGTCGATATAAATGGTTATTTTCTCAATTTTTACAATTTTTGTTTTGAAATTTCACTTGATAATATGTTAGAAGACTCTATCAATTTTAAATATTAATTATGGCTGTACCTAAAAGAAAAACATCTACTTCAAAAAAAAAGATGAGGAGATCTCATCATAAATTAACCTCTGTTAACATAGTTGAGGATAAAAAAAGTGGTGAATACAAACTTTCTCATCATATAGATTTAAAATCTGGTTACTATAACGGAAAAAAAATCTTAGATATTTAATTTAAAATTATGTCCAAAAAAATTTCTATTGCAATTGATGCAATGGGTGGTGATAATTCTCCAGATAAAACAATTGCTGGTATAAAAATCTTTATAGATAAAAATAAATCTAACAGAGATTTTTTATTAAATATTTTTGGCAAAGAGGAAATAATTTTAAAAAAATTAAACGAATATGGTGTTAATTCAGATTTAATAAATATCATAAATTCTGATAAAACTGTTTCAGATGAAGAAACACCAATGACCGCTGTTAAAAATTCCAAAAATACTAGTATGTGGAATTGTATTAATCATCAATTAGAAGGAAAATCAGATATAAGTTTGTCAGCTGGTAATACTGGTGTTTTATTAGTTATATCTAGAATGATATTAAAAATGATGAATGGTGTTAGTAAGCCTGCTTTAGCAGGTTTATGGCCTAGTCAAAAAGGAATGAATGTAGTTTTAGACTTAGGTGCTAACATTGAATGTAACGATCAAAATCTTGTAGATTTTGCAGAACTAGGTTCCGCTCTTTTCAAATCCTTGTTTCCTCAGGATAAACCAAAAGTGTCTCTACTTAATGTTGGATCTGAAGAAATTAAAGGTACAGAAATAATTAAAGCTGCTTCAAAAAAATTACGAGATTTGGCAAGTGAAGATAATTTTATTTATAGTGGATATATCGAAGGGAATAATATTATGAGCGGTAATGCTAATGTTATAGTTACAGATGGATTTACAGGAAATATTGCACTTAAAACTGCAGAAGGTACAGCAAAGTTTATCACAAAAAATTTAAAAAAATCTCTTACAGAAAATATTATATCAAGATTATCTCTAATTTTTTCTTATTTACCTTTGAAAAGATTTAAAGATAGACTAGACCCAAGGAAATATAATGGAGCAATTTTTCTAGGATTAAATGGACCAGTAGTAAAAAGTCATGGTGGAATTGACTCATTTGGTTTTTATTATTCGATAGATTTGTGTTATAAAATAGTAAAAGGCAACTTAATGACTCAAATTAGAAAAAATTTAAAGCATTCAAAAATTGTTTAAAAAAAATATAAAAAAAATAGATCTAATAAAAAATTTAAGTAATAAAACAGGTTTCTCGCTAAGCTTTTCCAAAAAAATTGTTAACGATTTAATTGAAATATTAATTTTGAATATTAAAGAGGGTAATTTATATTTAAAAGATGTTGGTTCTTTTAAAATAATTCATAAAGCAGAGAGATTAGGTAGGAATCCCAAAACTAAAAAAGAACACATAATAACTTCAAGAAAATCTTTAAGTTTTTCTCCATCAAATAGGATTTTAAGTGAATTAGATAAATTTCTATGATTAAATTAATGACAATTTCTGAAGTAGCCAGGAAATTAAAATTAATTAACCCTAAAACTAATCAACCTTTAAATCATGTATTACGCTTTTGGGAAAAAGAATTTAAAGAAATTAGACCTAAAAAAATTAACAATAGAAGGTATTATAGTTCTGAGCAGGTTATGCTTATCAAAAATATAAAATTTCTTCTTAAAACTAAGGGTATGACTATTTCTGGAGCAAAAAAATTGATACAAACCAATGTGATTAAACTTGACGATAATGATAAACATGGTTTAAAAACTGATAATTATAAATACAAATTAATTATAAAAAGCAAAAAAATATTAGAAAAAATTAATAGAATAAAATTTTATGGCAAAAAAAACTCATCTAAAAGTACGAATGGTTCCTGAAAGTAACCCTGATAGTAAGTTTATTTATTATGCAAAAAAGCCTACTAAAGGAGAGAAGGCTAAAGAAAAGCTTAAACTTAAAAAATATAATCCTAATACTAGAAAGCACGAATTTTTTATCGAAAAGAAATTACCGCCACACAGTAAATAATTATTTTTTATTAAAATTCCTAAACTCATAATCAATGAAGGCGCTGATCATAGATTTCCATATCTTTTGAGTTATTTGTGTGTCAATTCCTTTTTTTTTTGATTTCTTTTTAATATTTCTTAGAATTACGGATATTCTTTTTCTATCTATTATCTCTTTCTTGAATTTTTTATTTTTTAGAACTTTATTTACTAGCGCAGCACGTTTTTTTATTATTGCTAACAAATTGTTGTCAAGTTTATCTAGTTCTTTTCTTACTTTAATTATATTTTTATTTACCATAGCGACAAAGTTTAATCTTAAGTTTTTTTATTAAATATATATTATAAATTATGTTTTCAAATGAAAAAAAAATTAATAAATTATTTCTTTATTGGCTTATTAGCTGTTTATTGTTAGTTTTTATTATTATTATCGTAGGCGGTTTAACCAGGCTAACAAATTCAGGTCTATCAATTACAGAATGGGAATTGTTTAAGGGTATATTTCCACCTCTAAATTCACACTCTTGGGAGTTTTATTTTGAACAGTATAAACAAATTCCTCAGTACAAAATACTTAACTTCGATATGAATTTAAATGAATTTAAAATTATTTTTTACTGGGAATACATTCACAGGATCCTTGCTAGATTAATTGGATTATTTTTTTTAATTCCATTAATTTTTTTTTATTTTTCAAAAAAAATTGATAAAAAAAAATTATATGTTTGTTGCTTTATTTTAACATTAATAGTTGTTCAAGGTGTTATAGGATGGTTTATGGTCAAAAGTGGTCTAGTAAATGATTACACAGTTAGTCATTACAGATTATCAATTCATCTATCCACAGCAATAATTATTATTTCATCAATTTTTTGGTTGTTAATGAATGTTGTCTCAAAACAGAATAATACTTTTTTTTCTTTTTCAATTAATAATTTTCCCTTTCAATTATTAATATTTTTAATTTTTTTACAAATAATAATTGGGGCGTTTGTTTCAGGGTTAGATGCGGGTATGATATACCAAACTTGGCCAAGAATGGGGGAAAGCTACATACCGAATGATTTAATTTTAAAAGGTTTTCAAGAAATTGTAGATTTTGACAATCACTCACTAGTACAATTTTATCATCGTAACTTAGCTTATATAATATTTCTTTATATTATTTTCTTAACAATTCTAATTTATAAAAAAAGATTAACTAATTTATATGCACCAATTAAGATTTTAATATTTTTTTTAATTTTGCAGTCAATTTTGGGTATTTTTACTCTTATCAGCGGTCTTAATATATATTTGGCTTCTGCTCATCAAATTACTGGCGTGTTATTGGTGTTAAGTGCATTAAATTTGTACTATTTAAGAAACTAAATAAATTGACTTTATTAAACATTCTTTGTATTTATCGCACAATATCATGACACCATTTATTAAGAAGAAAGAAATAAAAAAAGATTGGTACATCATTAATGCTCAAAATGCAGTAGTTGGGAGATTAGCTGCATACATCTCTAAAGTTTTAAGAGGAAAAAATAAATCAACTTTTAACCCTCATATAGACAACGGTGATTTTGTTGTTGTAACAAATATAGATAAAATTAAGTTTACTGGAAAAAAATTTGAAAATAAAAAGTACTATAGACACACTGGCCACCCTGGAGGTATAAAAGAATCTACTCCTTCTTTTTTACAAAAAAAAAATAAGACTGAGGAGATTTTAAAATTAGCAGTTAAAAGAATGCTGCCAGGTGGACCTTTAGCAAAAAAACAACTTACAAAACTTAAAATTTATAGTGGGGAGAAACATCCTCATGAAGTTCAGAAACCAAAAATTATTGATTTTGAAAAATTAAACAAAGGAAATGTTGTTAAATAATGAGTCAATCTGTTCAAACATCTTCAAAACCAAAAAAAATAAAATTAGATTTTAAAAATAGTCAATACGCAACTGGCAGAAGAAAAAGATCTATAGCAAAAGTTTGGGTTAAAAAGGGTTCAGGAAATATTCATGTTAATGGTTTAAAAATGAATGAGTATTTTAAAAGACCTGTTCATCAAATAATTGTAACAAGACCACTAGAGATTTCTCAAGTGGCTACAAGCTATGATGTAAAGTGTTCAGTTAAAGGAGGTGGTTTATCCGGTCAAGCCGGTGCAATAATTTTAGGTATTTCTAAAGCATTAATATCTCATGATGAAAATTTAAAAAAGAATTTAAAAAAAGACAAACTTACCACCAGAGACTCGAGAGTTGTTGAGCGTAAAAAATACGGTCATAGAAAAGCTAGAAGAAGCTTCCAGTTTTCTAAGAGATAATCATTAAGATTTAACTATTAACCAAGGCGATGATATAAGAGATTATGTCTATACATAAAAAAATAAATGTAGCAATCATAGGTGCGACAGGTTTTACAGGGCTAGACCTTGTTTATATTCTTTCAAATCATCCGAAAGTAAAAATAATCCATCTTTGTGCTACTAAAAATTTAGGAAAAAAAATTAGTTTTTTTGACAATAGAATCAAAAAAAAGTTACCAAGAATTTCATCAGTAAAAAAAATTGATTGGGGTAAATTAGACTTAATTTTTTTATCTCTTCCAAATGGTGAGGCTCAAAAGATAATTAAAAAAAAATATAAAAAATATAAAAACTTAAATTTCATTGATTTATCAGCTGATTTTAGAGTCAAAAATATTAAAACATATGAAAAAAATTATAAAATTAATCACAATGCAAAAGAGTTAATTAAAGATTCTTTATACTCTATTCCGGAACTTTGTAAAAAGAATATTAATAAATTTAGAATAATATCAAATCCAGGTTGTTACCCTACATCAATACAATTACCGCTTATACCTTTAATAAATAAAAATTTAATAAAAATAAATGATATAACAATTGACTCAAAATCTGGTTATTCAGGTGCTGGAAAAAACTTAGAAAAAAAATTTAAACATAAAAATTTATATTCTTCTACTTTTGCTTATAATACAAAAAATCATAGACATATAATTGAAATTGATGAGCAATTATTAAAATTTACAAAAAAAAAAATACATTTTACTTTTAATCCACACTTACTACCAACGTTTAGAGGGATATTATCGTCTATATATATTCAAGTTAAAAAAGGATGTAATGCAAAAAAATTAAGAAAAACTCTTATGGAATTTTATAAAAATTCGAAATTTATTAAAATTTTAAAATTAAATTCTCAACTTGGTTCCGGTAATGTGTTAAATACTAATAATTGCGAAATTTCAATTTGTGAAACGAGAATTAAGAATAAATTAATTATTTTTTCAGCAATAGATAATTTAGTAAAAGGAGCGTCTGGTCAAGCTGTACAAAATATGAACCTTTTGTACAATTATCCTGAACACCTAGGTTTAAAATGAAAATACTATTTTTATTATTCATATTTTTCTTTGTAGTAAATTGCAATAAACCTAAATCAGTTCTCATTTGTGGAGATCATGTTTGTATTAATAAAGCAGAAGCGGAACAATTTTTTGAAGAAAATCTTACAATAGAAGTAAAAATAATAAATAAAAAAGTTAAAAAAAATATAAATCTAGTTGAAGTAAATTTAGCTGAAAATAAAGATGGTGATAAAAAGATTAGTTTAGCGACAAAGAGCAAGACAAATGAAAATTTGAAAACATTATCTAATAATGAGATTTTAAAAATCAAAAAAAAAATTAAAAATAAAAAAAAAGAAAAAAAATTAGCAAAAAAAGTGTTTAAAAATAAAGATAAAGTTATTAATCAAAAAGAAATTAAATTAAAAGAAAATAGTAAAGAGTCGAAAATTTCCAGTAAAAATAGAAAAAGTGTTATCAATAATGTGAATAAAAAAAATACAAACGTTGTTGATGTTTGCAAAATGTTAAAAAAATGTAGTATTGATGAAATATCAAAATATTTACTGGAGCAGAGTAAAAAGAAAGGTTTTCCAGATATAACTTCTAAATAATTATTTTATGAAAAAAATTAATATTGCAATAATAGGATTAGGTAACATCGGAAGTTATTTATTCAAATACCTTAATGATAATAAGAAAATTTTAACAGAAAAAAATAATTGTTTGCCTATTATAAAGTACGTATCTGCCAAAAATAAAAAAAGAAAACGAAGCATTAAAATAAAAAAAAACCAATGGCTAAAAAATTATTTAGATGCAACAAAACTAAAAGATATTGATTTAATTGTTGAATTAATAGGTGGAGCTGAGGGACCTGCTAAAAAATTAGTTTTCAATGCTCTTAAAAATAAAAAACATGTTGTGACAGCTAACAAAGCTCTAATAGCCAAATATGGAGATCAACTTGCAAAAATAGCTGAAAAAAATAAAGTTAATTTAGAATTTGAAGCGTCAGTATGCGGAGGTGTTCCGATAATAAGATCCTTAAAAGAGAGTCTGATAGCAAACAAAATATCAAAAATTTACGGAATATTCAATGGAACTTCAAATTATATTCTCTCTTCCATGGATAAACAAAATAAATCTTTTGACGATGTTTTAACTAACGCAAAAAAACTTGGCTATGCAGAATCTAATCCAACTGCAGATCTAAATGGTGATGATGTTTCCTCCAAATTAAAAATTTTATCATCATTATGTTTTAGTTCATTTCTTAATAACAATGTTTATGTAGAAGGAATTAAAAATATTGACAAAATAGATATAGATAATGCAAATAAACTCGGATACAAAATCAAATTACTGGGCTTTGCAGAACTATTAGATAATAAAATTTATCAGAGAGTTCATCCTACATTAATTAAGAAAGAGTCTTTTGTAGCCAGCATAGATGGTGTTTTAAACGCAGTTATAGTGGACGGTAAACCTGTAGGTCAAAGCACTATTCAAGGTGAAGGAGCTGGCCCTGCAGCAACCACTTCCGCATTAGTATCAGATATATCATCTATATTGAGAGGAAATATAAAATTTCCCTTTTCATTATCTAGTAAAAAACGAAAAAAACTATTATTTACAAATATCGAAGAAAGATTTTTTTCAGCTTATTTGAGATTTGAAGTATTGGATAAACCTGGAGTGTTATCAAATATAACAAGAATTTTTTCAAAAAATAAAGTATCTATAAAGAGACTAGTTCAAAATCCTGATAGAAACAAGAAATCTTCTTCTATTGTTATTATTACCCATGAGTCTAAAGATAAATCTTTAAAAAAAGTTTTAAAAGAAGTTTCTAGGAAAAAATATATAAAAAACAATTCAAAATTAATTAGAATTGATAATATTTAAATGTCTATAGACAAAAAATTTTTAGATTTATTTACTAAAGTTACAGAAAAAGCTGCAATTGGTGCCTCTAAGTTTATTGGAAAAAGAGATAAAATCGCTGCAGATAAAGGGGCTGTTGATCCAATGAGAAGAGAATTAAATAAGATTAATATGGAAGGCACAGTTGTAATAGGTGAGGGTGAAATGGACGAAGCACCAATGCTTTACATAGGTGAAAAGCTTGGAACTCTAAATGGACCTAAGTTCGACATTGCTGTTGATCCATTAGAAGGAACTAAATTTACTGCAAATGGAGAACCTAATGCGTTTTCAGTTTTAGCTATTTCAGAAGAAGGAGGTTTACTATCTGCTCCAGACTCATATATGGAAAAAATAGTTATTGGATCTGATTTACCAAAGAATTTGATGGATATTGATAACGGAGTAGAAAAAAATATTAAATTATTAGCAGAAGCAAAAAATAAAAAAATTTCTGATTTACGTGCCTGTGTATTAAAACGACCAAGACATGAACACATTGTTAAAGAGCTAAATAAAATGAATGTAAAGATAAATTATATTACAGATGGAGATATAGCAGGAGCACTTAGTGTTATAGGTAAAAATCCAACTAATGATATTTATTATAGTACGGGAGGAGCACCCGAAGGTGTTGTAGTAGCTGCTGCTCTTTCCTGTTATGGTGGACAAATTCAAGGCAGGTTGATTTTAGATGATGAAGAAAAAGTAAGAGCAAAAAAACTTGGTATAACTAATTTTGATAAGAAATATAATATTGAAGATATGGTAAAAGGAGATGTAATTTTTTGTGCGACAGGTGTAACATCTGGTGACTTAGCTAAAGGTGTTAAAGATTTAGGTAATGAATTTGAGGTTAACACATTTTCACTCCATAAAAGCCAAAATATAATAAAATCAGTCACTAATATTTATAATAAATGAACTCACTTTCAATAAGTGGA
>MDTG01128893.1_pt1 | contig 16544 bp, 17 predicted proteins | sample 811421 | NCBI WGS metagenome assembly MDTG01 (sample SAMN05326645, study PRJNA326480) | marine metagenome | isolation source: seawater | place: Pacific Ocean: South East | collected 2011
GATGTCAGCCTATGGGATTGTGCCATCGCTTCGCTTGCCAATCAAGCACAGAACGTTCTCGCAAGTGGTATCGATCCATCTCGAATGGGTTCAGCACATCCGAATCTTGTTCCCTATCGAGCCTTTGAAGCCAGTGACGGTTGGTTTGTTGTCGCTATTGGCTCGGATGCACAATGGGCGAAATTTTGCACAATATCTGGCATCTCTGCTCGAGAGGAATGGAGTACCAATGCAGGACGTATCGCCAACAGAGATACGATTGAAGCATTGATTCAGGAATGGGTTGAACGCTCAACGCGAAACGAATTGGAAGAGTTGCTCGAAGGCATCCCTTGCGCTCCAATCAACACCGTTTCTGAAGCACTTGCTGATGCGCAAAGTGTTGCTCGAAATGCCCTTCTTGAGCAAGACGGTGTAACCACACTTGCAAGTCCGCTTCGCTTTATGCAATCTCAATGAGATTCACCAAACGCGCGGCCTCGACCACATCGCCGTCTTCCCACCAATCAACTGCGATGAAGGTTGGACGCTTTCCATGATCTTGGATGCATTCTTCAGCACGTTCAACCATGAAATCAACGTCGTTGGCTTCAGCTGAACGTGTCGGATCGGAGAGACCTGCCTGATTCTTGAGCCAGTTGTTCATGTGATAAACCGGCTGGGACACATCACCTCGAAGTGGACTGCAATCCATCGATGATGTGCTCTCATCCGCGTAATTCGTGGTCCAACTAAACGTTAGAAAATCATGGAAGTATGGATGAGAAGCATCTCCAGATTGCTCCCAAAACACGACCAATCGCTTCTCCATGTTGATCAATTCAATCAGCGTTGGCCATTCAGTGTTTAGTTCATGAACGTACATCATCTCGGTCAAACCAACATCATCGAGTAAGGCTTTGAGATGGTCAGCTTCAACATGGTTCTCGACCAACAAGGTGACGATGTCTCGACCTTCCGATTGCATTTCAGATTCAAGTTTACCCAACCAAGCCCAAGGGTCCACGTTACCGTACGTGCACGGGCTAAAGCCACGACTTGAATCACCATGACAGAAACGTACGTTGGATGCGCTTTGGTCCGTGTCGGTCAAATAGTGCGTATCAAGCATGAAAGCACGCATTCCCGCATTCCATTGCGCTTGAAAACCGGTTCGATGATTGCTTGCAGGATAGAAGATGTTGTCTTCATGCGTTGAAAATGCATTATGCGTTTCTGGAAAGGTCACTTCGTCGTAAGGACGATGGCAGAGGATGACCATCCCATTGCATGGAATTGTTTCCATGAATTCGCAACTTCCATCATCGTCTGTGGCAGCCTCGTCGTAATTCATCGCATTCGGATCTGTACATCCAAAGATGGGTTCAGGATAAACACAGGAACCATCGTCTTCTTCCGCACTTTGGTTGTAATTCTCAGCAGTCTCGTCCGTGCATCCACGAATGACATCAATCACAATGCCGTCTTCAACAGCCTCTTCGCCTTCAAAATAAGTGCACCCGGGCATGAGGACGAACACGACCACAATCAGTGCAGCCAGCGCTCGCATAGTGAACAACACACCACAATATGACTTGAAAACTCCGATTCACATGCATTCTTTGCATCATGTATTGACAGAATGGGGAATGGCTAATGTAGCAAAGACGAGCCATTCGCATCATGGAACCTTCAGAAGTGGATGCACCTCTGAGCGTTCTTCTCGTTCACGTTTGGTATTGGCCACACATCGGCGGAGGCAATCAACACGTTGAACACATTGCACGACAGTTGGTTGCGCGTGGACATAAAGCAACGGTGTGGTGTGCAGACATTCCTGAACATGATGAGAAACGATTCGTCCGCGATGGCGTCGACATCATTCGATTGCAACCGAAGCGAGTGTTAGGCGGTATTGACCCAGTCGTATCCATCAAAGATCTTGACATGAACTTCGACATCGTCCATCTTCATGACACGCTACCTGTTTTGATTCGACGCTCAGTCAAACGAGCACGAAAAGAAAAGATTCCAGTTGTGACCACATTTCACAACGATTACATCAAGACGAGTCTGGGTGGAAAGATTCTGAAGCGCATACGTTGGGCACTTCAGGGCCGAAGAACGCTTCATGCATCCGAGGCACGCATTGCGCTCACACCGTATTATGCAAAGCATCTCAAAGGCAGAGGTGTTCGCAAACCAATCGATGTTTTACCGAATGGCTTCGAGCCTGTTGCTGAAGATGCTGTACGTCCATCTACACTTCCGGCCGAAGAGGAGGAACGCCCTTTACTCGTATTTGTTGGACGATTAAGTGAGCAAAAAGGGCTCGACGTCTTGATGGATGCTTGGGATTCACTCTGTCAACAAGGTGAGCCGAACGCACGACTTGCAATTGCAGGAAGTGGTGAATTAAACGAATGGTTGGATGAACGAATCGCCTCCTCAACCCATCCTCAATCCATTGCAAAATTAGGGCGCGTGAAAGATTCTGAAAAGCGCTGGTTGTTCGAGCAAGCAAAAGGGGTATTGATTCCATCTCGCTTTGAAGGATTGCCGACGGTTTTGCTCGAAGCCATGCATGCTGGAGCACCTACGGTTATGGCTGATGTCAATGATTTGGGTCGTTTGGTGACCGATCCAAATGCGGGATTATCAGTGACACCTGGCGATTCCGACGGACTTCTACAGGCCATCAACGCATTGCTTGAAGCCGATGAAAGCCAACTCAAAACCTGGTCAGAAAACGGCCAAGAAGCATCCAAACCCTATCTCTGGTCGAACATTGTTGATGATCTTCTGAACGTTTACAAGCGGGTGAGAACATGAGTAAACCGCGTCTCGTCATCTTGCATCGCAACATGGGATTGCTTGGCGGAGCGCAACGTGACCTCATCGTTGCTCTACCTGAACATGCAAAACGGTGGTCGATTACTGTCGCCACCCTCAATGCGCCTCAACTGTTACTCGACCGTTGCGAACAACTCGGTATCGATGTCATCGCTCCCGATATTCCATGGCAACAACCCAGTGGTCCAATGGCCGAAATTACTGCCCGTTCGGGACGTACTGCGCTCAAAGCGTGGCGACGATTGCGAGGAAAACTGCAACCTGTCCTTGATGCTGCAGATGCGTGTTGCGTTGTTCTCGGTACAGGAGGATTGGAAGTCATCGATTTGATTCCCGACAATCGACCATTGTTCGTCTACATTCATGAGCGGAACAAAGGCATCTATGATGATGTTCTTCAACGAGATATGGATGGGAATCTACGCAATTCATTGATTGTGAAACGCCTTGCACTTTCCTATCTTCGTCGATGGGATCAACGGTGGCATAAGCGCCTATGGAAGCGCCCAAAGACGGTTGTTTCAGCCAATACACCAACCAGTTCACGCATGCTTGCATCCTCATACGGATGGCCGGTAAGCAACGATTGGATTGCAGGTGATGTCCGGTTTCGAGATGAACAATTACGCCCTGCTGAAGTTGGCGTCCTTTGGCCAGCCATTGACCCATCTGCATGGCCTGCTGAAGAGACGGAACAAGAACGTCAGGTTTGGAAAGCTTTCAGTCACAAGCCATCCGGTCCATACCTTCTCACCATCGGTCGAGCTTGCTACATGAAGGGAAGCAAAGAAGCGGTTCAAGTTGCAGCATCAGCATCGCTTCCATTGGTTCATGTTGGTGGCGGAGAGGTTGATGAAATGCAACGTCAAGCAACAAAATTCGGCGCTGAATTGGTCATCATGCCACGTATTGATGAAATGGAAATCGTCGCATTGATGCGAAATGCACACGCCTTGATTGCAACAGCCCGAACCGAAGGATTTGGCCTGACACCGATGGAAGCAACAATGGTTGGAACGCCTGCCCTTGTTGTCAGCGATTGTGGGTTTACCCACACTGTAACAGACGGATTCAATGGCCGTCGATTACCATGGCCAACGACCGAAGAAGGGCTTGCAGAATGGACCAAAGCTGTTGAACAGGCTGGTGATGAAGCCAACCGAGTTGCATGGTCGAAGGCCGGTCGTGAACGTATATTGGAACGATTTTCAGCAAACCATCAAGCCGAAGGGTTAGCTCGTAGCCTTGGTGCAATGGGCGTTGATGTTGAAACAACCGATCTCGAAATGTTGCCTGGACTTGACCCTGCTTAAGTTCAAAATGAGAATAATGAGGTTTGGCCACCTTCTCGAATCAAATTCGCTTTACGCAACTTTGTCAATGCTTCATCGATACGTCGTTGACTGAATTCTCGTTCCTCTTGAAGGAAGTGAATCAATCCCTTAACATCGACTTGTCCTGGTTTGAGCGCTTCGTCCTCAACTGTACTTGATGGGTGATTGAGGAAGATTTCGCGAATCTCATCCAAGCGTTCCGGAACGTCCTTCCCTTTCTCTTCGCAAATGGCTTCAATCGTTCCAAGCAATTTGATGAGTTTGATACCAGTCTTCGGTCCAATCCCTTTCAGTCCGGGATGGAAATCTGTTCCAATCATGATGGCCAAATCGATCAGTTGCTCTCGAGACAGATTATGTTCTGCAAGCATTTCTGAAAGAACAATCTTCTGAGCACGTACCGTCCGACCATGTCGCTTACTTCCATCGCTCATCAAGTTACGAACAAGAATTGGACTTCCGTACAAAAGTGCATCCCAATCCTGTGTAGCGACAACATCGAGTTGTCCTTTCACAGCCATTACAGCGGCTTGACCTTCCCCCTCAGCTGCTGCATCAACCCAACGAACACCGAGAAGATCGAGCATTTGTTTGGTATCCTCGACCATTTCTGGACTGTAATGGACAATGCGTTGCGCCATCTTTTGAGCGGTCTGGTAATCACCATCTTCAAGCGCTTGTTTGTGAGCCGCTTCCGCTTCAAGTCGCCGTTCTCGGCGTGCTGTGAGTTCATCGGCCTTCAATTCGGGTGCTGGGCCATCGAAGATAAACACGGGCTGGATTCCGAGTGAAAGCATGGTTGTGGTTCTCGTTAGCATGCCCATTAAATGCGCAACAACCCGTCCTTTGGAATCACGAAGGGGGCCACCATCACCCGTAGGAGAACGGTCGCGAATCGTGGTCAAGAATTGAAAGGCCGTAAGAAACGCATCGATTCCAACACGCTTGCCTTTCAGTTCTGCGAGATTGATGTCTTCCGCATTGGCAAGGTCGCGAAGATTACAGCCCATATCCAATGGTTAAGGTCGAGAGTATGTCATGGTTCGCATGCGGTGCGGTGAAGAACCAGCACCAATTGGGAGACTTATGGGCGCGTGCATTGTCTCCTTACGCGGATGGCATCCCGCGCTTGCCCAAGCTGAACTCTCAGCACTTTTTCCTAATGGTAGCGTTGAACCTCTCGCTTCACCGCGACTTGCTCGCCTCACGTGTCTTGAAGATGTGCCGGAATTATCAATTTCATCCGGCATTGAAGCCATCTTTCCCAATGGTATGAATATGGAATGGCTTGGAGAATCTGCGCTATTGAGGCATGTTCAAGAATATCTCGAAAACAATCCGGATGATGGTTCGACCTGTGCAGTCTCTGCATGGAAGCATGGCGAAGGAATCGAGGGGTGTTCTCGAACCAAACTCGCAGGAAAAGTCGGTGGAATCTTGAGTCAAATGGGCGCATCCATCGATCTTGAAAATCCTGAATCCACCTTTGGAATCTTGCTCGATGGCTTTGCAAAAACGGTCACATTTGGTTGGTTGAAACATGGATTGAAAGGCGATTCAAGCGTTGAACGACGAGCAACGCAACGCCCATTTTTCAAACCAGTAAGTTTGGAGCCTCGCCTTGCTCGACTTGCTGTCAATCTTGCCTGTGGACCACTTTCTGCAGGAGCATGTCTCGATCCAATGACTGGGACGGGTGGCTTCACAATTGAAGCAATCTTGAGTGGTCGGAGTGCGGTTGGAATCGACCTTGATGAAGTGATGATTCAAGGAGCAAAAAAGAATCTTGAATGGGCTGGTTCACATCTGAATCCTTTCGTTCAAGGGGATGCAACCAACATCAAAGACGCCCTTTCTGATTTGGGAACAATCCCCTTTGCGGGCGTCGTTCTTGATCCCCCCTACGGACGAAATTCACATGGTTCAATGGACCATCAGGACCTGCTTCAGAAAACACTTGAGAGCGCTCGAGAAGTCGTCGGGGGTGGACTTGTGTTGATCCTTCCTAGCGAGCCTCGTTCCGAGCAATTATATCGTCCGCTTTCAATGGATGAGCGCCCTTCACTCAAACACTATGCCTGGGAAACAATCGAGATGATGTTGACTGAAACAGGATGGCTTTACCAAAACGCATGGTATGTTTCAGTGCATGGCTCGCTTGGACGCGTTATTGTTTTCGCAACAATCGCTCCTCGAGATTGAGCAATTCGATCGCATCGAATTCGGTCGGTTCAGGGAAATCATGACGATGCAGACAGCCTGCATCCAGGATGGCATCATCGTTTGAGTTGAGCACAATTGGATACTTTCGACATCCCTCAGGTCGAACTTCATAGACGGAACAAATACCTTCGGCGTTGGTATCTGAACTCGCTGTTAAGAGAAAGACACACGCTCGTGTCTTCTCATCATTGAGAAGCGTAAGGATTCCATTGTTTTCCCACGTGAACGTTTCAAGCGCCATTCCCGTTCGTCGAGAAAGACGCTTCGCTTCAGCTTCAGTCAATGGCATGGTCGTTTCACGGCAACATGCTGAACATCCCATAGGGATGCATGGAAGTTGCTTGACCATGCCCTCAACGGGAATGACTTTGCATTTGAATTTCGTTGAAGATTCTCACATCGAACAACGATTAGAGCGGTAATTCCGAAGGTTCAGTGCGGTGAGAAAAGCGCTCAACGGAGCCATCTTCACGGACAAGGAATTTGTTGAAATTCCACTTGATGGCTTCCTTGCCTTCGTGATCAGGAACCTTGCACAACTCAGCATACAATGGATGGCGGTTGTCACCATTGACCTCGATCTTGGCCATCATAGGGAAGGTCACACCGAACTTCGTTTCGCAGAATGTTGCAATCTCTTCATGCGTACCTGGCTCTTGTGCTCCAAATTGGTTGCATGGGAATCCAACAACAACCAGCCCCTCGGACTGCTTTGCTTCATACAATGCTTGCATACCCTCATACTGTCGAGTAAAGCCACACGCACTTGCAACATTGACGATGAGATAGGTGCTTCCACCAAGGTCTCGAAGCGTCGTTTTGTTTCCATCAATGGTCTCAATTTCAATATCTCGTACATCGGTCATAGATTGAACATTGGGCTTCTATTCTTGAAGGTGTGGTTTCAGAATTGATACATTTACTGCAAGAAAACTATACACACAATCTAGGCCATTTTTCCCATCCATTGACTGGAAGATGAAAGGCAAATGCTCTTGAAGTGCATCCACATGGTTCAATCATGCACGTACTCATGGAGACATCAGCAGGAAACATTACCATCGAACTCTTTCACGGAAGCGCCCCCGATACGGTCGCAAATTTCGTCAAACTCGTCAATGACGGATACTATGACGGACTTCACTTCCACCGTGTCATCGAGGATTTCATGATTCAAGGCGGCTGCCCACACTCCAAGGACCCAATGTCTCGACGAGCAGGAACTGGTGGACCTGGATGGAAGATTCCTTGCGAGCGTTCAGCCTTGAACCTAAAGCACGACAAGCCTGGTATCCTCTCAATGGCCAACGCTGGACCAAACACTGGAGGTTCGCAATTCTTCTTAACCACGGTCGCAACACCATGGCTCAACGGGAACCACGCTGTCTTCGGACAAGTTTCGGAAGGCATGGATGTTGTTCAAGCGATTGAGCGATGTCAAAAACTACCCGGTGACCGCCCAGCACAACCTCAGCAAATTGTTCGTTGCTCCGTTGTAGAGTGAATACAATGACCATTCTCGCCATTCATGGTGGGGCTGGAGGCGATGGAGAATGGCGGGGTTTAACCTCGCTCGATCCTGAACGAATTCGTTGCATGCATCACGTTCTCAACACGATTGGTGATGCACTTGAATCCGGTTCAATCGATGCATTGGAAGCGGTGACGCAAGCCGTTGAATTGATGGAAGACGAGCCTCTCTTCAATGCTGGAATCGGTTCTGTTCTCGATGAAGATGGAACTGTGACCATGGATGCTTCCATCATGAACGGAACAGATGGTTCTGCTGGTTCAGTCGTCAATGTACGCCGAATACGTCATCCGATTCGGGTCGCAAATCTCATTCTCAAACAGGGGTGGCCAGTCATGCTCAACAGTGAAGCTGCGGACGAATTTGCCATTCAGAAAGGTGTCAAAAAAGTCGAACCATCGTGGCTGATTACCGAACTTCGTCAAAAACAATGGAACCTTTGGAGGGAGCAAAACGCCCGGCCAGGTGCAACCGATGAGGACGATTCCGTTCTCGATCACGACCTTGAAGCCATGGGAACAGTCGGAGCGGTCGCACTCGATTGTGACGGAAACGTTGCCGCTGCAACCTCAACGGGAGGTATGACAGGGAAACCGAAGGGACGTATTGGCGATACGCCCATCATCGGTGCTGGAACATGGGCAGATACCAACATCGCTGTTTCGTGCACAGGTGTTGGTGAGGCATTCATACGAACCTGTGCAGCCCATCGTCTTGCTACCAAATTTGAAACTGGTTTGAGCCTTGAGAATGCGTGTAAAGACGTTCTCGATGCTGTTGAGCCAATCGGTGGCCGAGGCGGGGTTATTGCCGTGACAAAAGACGGAGATGTTGCAACGCCATTCCAGACCATGTTGATGTATCGAGGGGTTTGGAAGCATGGGGAAATTACGATTGGAATCGGTCCGAACGATGTGGATTTGGATTCGATGGATTGATAATCAATCAAGGTGACGGTTTCAATATGGGAAACGACCGAACCTTGTCCAAGGCTCGTAAAATCGCACAGCGTCTCGCTGGTCAGATCGAGAAGTTGAGTGATGCACTCGAAGATCTTGAGTTGGAATTCGCCATGTTGATGAAAACCATCGACAAGATGGAAGCCAAACAAGGTTCAAATCGCGATGTACAAATCGACGTTTCCGTCAAGGTTGATGAAGACGACAACGACTTTGATGTCACCAATACCTCTGCACCTACTGTCAAAGGCCGACGTAAATTCTGATTATTCCGTTGCTTCCATTCCAACGTGTTTTCGTGCATCAATGAAGGAGCGTACGCACAGGAACGTGTAGATTGACCCCGTTACAAAGAGCATCAACATCGACGTGGTTGCATAATTGAGACCATCCGACATGACCATGAAAAACCGAGTGCCTCCAATTGCAGCTAGCAAGCCAAATGTAACAGCAACATGCATCCATAATTTCCTGCTTACACCGGGTGTTTTTGCCATTTCACCCGAAACCATGAGTGGCAATCCAAACAAGGCTGGAGCAAACGAAGAGATTGATTGTGCTCCGGAGACCCCAGTCACGATCAATCCCCAGAGCGTTAAGACGATACCGTAAGCAGTTGTGAGATTTGGTAGAAAATCCGATTGTTCTTCCATGAGCATTCCATGCAAAGGAGGTTTATCAGTTCAGTTCTTGCCCTAGACCTCGCTTTGCATTGATTTAATAACGGCCGTTTGTGGTTATTAATCATGGCAAAACACAACGTTGGAGATCGTCGTATCGTCTCCGTAAGCATTCCCGAAGATGTTGCTCAAGAACTCGATCGCTGGACTGGCGGAGGTAAGAATAATGGACGCAGTGCATGGATCGTTCAAGCTATACGAAACCGCCTTGACATCAAAGGAACGTACCATCAACTAAGTCGAGAAGCAAAGGCACGCTCTCCGCAATCGGATGTTGAATTTCGGATTGAAACCGATACAATGGGCGAAATGAAAGTTCCTAGTAACAAGTACTACGGTTGCCAAACAGCTCGCTCCTTAGTGAATTTTGACATTGGAGATGACGTCATGCCACGGCCTTTGATTCGAGCCTTTGGTATTCTCAAACTTGCCGCAGCTCGCACGAACCGAGATCTCGGTGTTCTCGACCGTAACGTTGCAGATTGGATTGTTGATGCTGGTGAAGAAGTGATGCATGGCGACTTGGACGAACACTTTCCACTCCGTATATGGCAAACCGGATCGGGTACACAAACCAACATGAACACGAACGAAGTTATCGCCAATCGAGCCATCGAAATGGCTGGTGGCGTTCTTGGTAGTAAGGCGCCCGTCCATCCAAACGACCACGTCAATAAAGGGCAATCATCCAACGATACGTTTCCAACGGCAATGCACATTGCAGCAGCCGAAGAAATCGAACATCGTCTCCTGAAATCTGTACGAAGTTTAAAGCAAAAACTACGTCAAAAGCAAATGGAATTCAATGACATTGTCAAAATTGGACGCACGCATTTGATGGATGCAACACCGCTAACACTCGGCCAAGAATTCGGCGGTTATGTCCATATGCTTGAAGCAGATCTTCGTCGTATAGAATACGCACAGAAGGATTTGTTCGAACTTGCTCTTGGAGGCACTGCCGTTGGGACAGGATTGAATTCACATCCTGACTTTGCGCAATTGGTTGCTAAAGAAATCGCAAAACGAACAGAACTTCCGTTCATTAGTGCCGAGAATAAATTTGCTCAATTAGCAGCACATGATGCAATTGTTGCCGCAAGTGGAGCGCTCAATACACTCGCTGCAAGTTTGATGAAAATTGCCAATGACATGCGTTGGCTTGGTTCTGGACCACGTTGCGGGATTGGTGAATTATCGCTTCCAGCCAATGAGCCAGGGAGCAGTATCATGCCGGGAAAGGTCAATCCAACACAATCGGAGGCATTGACCATGGTTTGCTGTCAAGTGATGGGCAATCATACAGCCATCACCATCGGCGGTAGTCAAGGAAACTTTGAGTTGAACGTCTTCAAACCGATGATGATCTACAACCTCCTGCACAGCATTCGATTGCTCAGCGATGCTTGTGTCGCCTTTGGAGAACGATGCATCGATGGATTAGAAGCGAACAAAGAGAACATTCAGAAACATCTCGATAATTCACTCATGCTCGTAACCGCATTAAACAATCATATCGGATACGATAAGGCGGCCAAGATTGCAAAGAATGCCCACGAGAATGGACTTACGCTACGGGAAAGTGCCATCGGACTCGGTCTGCTCACCAATGAACAATTCGATGCGTGGGTTCGTCCTGAAGAGATGATTGGTCCAAAGTAATCAGGCCTTGAACTCCTCACCACAGGCTGGACACCTTGCTCGTCCTTCGTAGGCAACAGGTACGCGCATCGTCGCATCGCATGCAGGACACTGAACCAAACGCTTCTGTTCGACTGGTTTTTCTTCACCCGTTTCTCCAAAGTATTGCCATGGTCGAGCAATGAGCACATGGCTTCCAACATAGATCCAAAAACAGATCTTTAGCAAACCCCAGAAGAAGGAAAATGCGGTATCAAAGGAATCACTAGAACTTGCCCCAAAACTCATTGCTGCAATGAAAAAAAGGACAATCAAACCGATACCAAAAATGAATGCTGCCGAGATTGCTGAACCCAGCATGATCATGTATCCAATTGATTGTTGGTCTCGGGCCTTTTCTTTCTCTTTGTACTCGAGATAGTCTTCCGTTGAAAAGAGATTATTTGCAAGGGTCAACTTTGGTCCTCCAACTGCTCCCATCCGCTTTGAAAGAATGAAGCAACCAGTAAGCATGAATGGGGCAGAACAGAGATAAGGGAGAATCGCCGTCAACGGCTCAAAATCGGATTCTCCTGGAATCATGAAAACGAAGAGGCCTAGAACAATGAGAGCCGATGGAAGAATCAACTCCTTCGGGTCCTCCATGAATCTACATTTCACTCCAACATATCAAACCAGAGCCTTCTTTTTGGTTGAGAAGTCACACCTAGTTGTTTGAAAACAATGTCTTCTGGATATGCAACGATTTGCCTTCAGAGAGCGTTTTTATCACGTGGAGGAAGGTTTGCACATCGTTTGCTTTCTTCTCATCGGATCGTTTCTGTAATGTTCGCAATGTCATGGCCAATCGATGGTTTCCAGAAAATGCGTCCTTATGTCGCTCAAAATAAGCCCAATACATTGGCGATATTGGGCAAGACTTCGTTGGATGAAACTTGCAAGAAGTACAGAAATCACCCATTTTCTTGATGTACGGTGTTCCGGAAACATAGGGCTTGGTCATCATTGCATCACCAAGAGCGAAGGTTCCCATTCCGAGGACGTTCGGCTCGACAACCCAATCGAAAGCGTCGACGAATGCGGCATGAAACCAATCGGTCAATTGACGTGGTTCGATGTCCATCAATTGGGCAAGATTGCTGAGAACCATTAAACGAGGAATATGATGTGTCCACGCTTCATCCATCACGCTTTCAACCGTCCAATCGAGACAGTCCATGCCGGATGATTGGCCCCAATAGGCCATAGGTAACGAGGTGGTTTGTTTGAGATGATTAGGATGCTGTGTATCATCGCCCTGCAAGTACATTGGCCAACCTGCAGTTCGATTTGGTGGCGTTGTTGTATTGACATCAAGCAGGTGGAATCCATCCGTCACTTCGTGGACATGGTGAACATATTCTCTCCAAATCATTTGACGAAGATAGCCTTCCTGTGAATTGAGAGGAACATCTGCATTGACGACAACATCGATGACTTCCTGCGGGAGCACTCGATGGATGTTAACTGAGGATGCGAGACGAGAATGGAACAATCCTCTGCTTTCTTTCGTCATAGCATCCTCGTATGGGCCAAACAACGTCAGGATGTCCGAAAGGAAATCCAAGGCTTGGCGATGATCGTCAAAACTTGTCGGTAAGTAATTCAAACGGGCTTCACCAGGATGTTCCGCGAATCGTTCGTTCACAAATGCAATGACTTCTTCATCAATCTCGTCGATTGAATACTTAGGAGCATCGGGGGGTTGATGTTCTCCCTTCCACGGTTGGCGGTTGTCAGCATCATGACTGAATTTTCCACCAACTGGAGCGTCGCCTTCCATCAACCATCCTTTCTCTTTGCGTACGCGTCGATAGAATCGATCCATTCGAAATGGAGGCTCACGACCTACTGTTTCAGTAAACCATGATTGAGGTGTTAACCATCCCGAATGTGGATGTTCCACAATTGCGCCACCTTCGATCAGGGGGGCCAATGTCAATCTCAGTTCTCGTTCTGCTCCGCGGAGCATGTGGATTCCTCCAAATTCTTGGGCCAATTCGAGCAGGGGTTCGTCGTACTGTTGATCCGTTGAAACATAGACAACTGGAATGCCTTTCCTTTGCGTTTCAAGTGCAAAATGACGCATGTTGGAGAGAATGTAACATAGTTTTTGCTTGTGGTATGGACGCCTTTTTGCTTGTTTCTCACTTTCAATGAGAATGATTCCAATCGAGTCGTGAATGGGTAACAGATTGAGATTCAGTTGATCGTAAGGTAAGTACCACCACGTCTCCGCATCTGAAGAGGAAAAGGATTTCATCTGAGACGAAAATATTCCATCCCCGCCCTCGGCCTTCGACCATGCCATGTTAAGATGGTTCTCTGTGATGATATAACCTCGTGTTTTATTCAATCATCGAGGGTACATTCATCATTTGAGTCCACTTGGTTGTAGTATGGATGTGATGCTGGTCGTGTTCTGCATGGTTGCAACACTTCTCGCTGCAGCACTTACTGTTCCTGCTGGATTTGGTCTTGCGACTATGCTTACACCAGTCATGCTCCTTTGGCTTGATCCACATCTTGCCATTGCAACAGTAGCGGTGGTTCATGCAGCTCATAATGGATGGAAACTTCTCCTTCTGAAAACCGATGTTGATTTTGCAGCGGTGAAACGCTATGGTTGGGCAATGGTCATTGGTGCATTCATCGGTGCTTCACTCAGTACGAGTATCGATCCTCAACCACTCCTCATCGTTGTTGGTTTTGCGTTGATTCTTCTTCCAATCCTCTCAATTTCGGAACGTTGGACCAACTATCGTCTTCCTGAGGCAGAAGACCGCTGGGGAGGTTTTGGCTCAGGATTTATGGGTGGATTAACCGGTCACCAAGGCGCACTACGAGCCATGTTTCTCCAGCGGCGCTTACCGGACAAATCCGCCTATGCTGCAACGGCTGCTCTCCTCGCATTGGTCGTTGACCTTTCTCGCCTACCTGTCTATCTGTATTCGGACGGAGAAGCGCTCGCTGAATATCTTCCAATGGTTGCTGGTTCTGTTGTTTCCGCCATCATCGGCGTTCATCTCGGAAAGCGATGGTTGAAGAAATGGAAGAAATCACACATCAGTACAATGATTACGATTGGAATTATTCTCTCGGGAATCATGTACGTCATCGAAGGCTTCACGATGTGACTGCATCACTCAAATCAAGAATCACAGGTGCATGATCTGAGATATCGATGCCACCTTGTCGATCGATTCGGATGGATTCAACAAAGGGTATGAGTGCTTCATTTCCGAGCATGTAATCGATTCGCCAACCACGATCTAATGCTCGTGCTTGGCCTCGATTTGACCACCATGAGTAGAGTTTCACAGCTTCACCAACATGCTCGCGAAACAAATCGTGCCATCCGTCACCAAGTAATTGTGAGAACCACTCGCGTTCCTGTGGAAGAAAACCGCTCGACTTGGCATTCCCTTTCGGATTCCAAATGTCGTCTTCTGTATGAGCGATGTTCAAATCGCCGACGACCAGCACAGGCTTGTCGCTCTCCAGATACGGTTGAAGCCATGAGCGCCATTCATCCATCCATTCTTCTTTGAACAATTGACGTTCATCTTTGTTGGAACCACTTGGAAGATAGGTGTTAATGCAAGTGAGATTTCCATGTTTTGTCACGAGGATACGTCCTTCAGAATCGGATGGGTCCAGTTTGCTTACCATGCCTCGTTGCATTTCCGTCATTGCAACACTTGAGAGCGTTGCTACACCCGAATAACCCTTCTTTTCTGCTGGATGGAGAATAGCTTGGTGTGATACAGGCCAATTCCAACCTTTCGGAAATTGTTCCTCGAGGACTCGAGTTTCTTGTAGCATCCAGATCTCTGCATCAACACCTTCGAACCAATTGTCAATACCTTTGCGGATGGCTGCTCGCAAGCCATTCACGTTCCATGTCACGATGCGCATGACCTACCGATTGTTATCAGGTTCTTCATTGTTGAAGTGGCATTTTGCTGATGTGTTCCGCTGTCGTACGTGAAGCTTCAACTGCTCCATCGGAGAGAATATACTCGCTTTCAACCCAAGCACCTGTCAGCAATATGCCATCCTTTCGAGCGAAACCACAAGCGACTCGATCGCCAATTGGAGCGATTTTGACATTCTTTTGTTGCCGTTCATGGAGAAGATGTGATTTCCAACCAGGAGCACGCTCATCCATGAATTTGCTTAATGCTGCGAGACGGTCTTCGCCATTTCCTTCGCCAAAATGAACCGCAGAAAGAAGTGCCCCTGAGGGAGCGATACCTGGATGAATCTGTTTCATATCAAAGATGGCCATGGATCGCTCGGTATCGAGAACACCATGTCGATCACCAAGTGGTACTGCATCCAAGGCAACATCGATGGTCGAAGCAGTCACAAACGAAACTTCGGGTAGATCAGGAACGAGTTTTTTTGCTTGACCATACCCGCAGGCAAGAACGATGACATCTGCCTCAACATGACGGCCATCAGCAAGATGAGCCTTATGCTTCTCAACCTTGACGACATTCGCACCCGTTTCAATTGGAATCCCCACTTCGTCGAGTGTGACAGCAAGCCGTCCGACCAGTCCAGACCACCCCTCTTTGAGAACCAGAAGGCGACTGTTAAGAAAAGCACGGCTTCTGACTTCGTTCTCAAGTCCCCAAGAAGCAAAATGTTCACTGCAACGAACAGATGCGTGGTCACGATCGTATACTTTCACAGCCCTTCTGAACTGTACCGCATCCATCATCGGTTTACGTGGTTGGACCGTCCCTTGACCGACCATCTCAAGACGGTGTGGACGTAGTGGCAATACCGATGGTTTGACCTTGCTTACCTTTCGAACAAGTTGATGCAATGGCCCTTTCTTCAACAGGAAATGAGGGCCATAGCCAATAGGAAATCCATCTCTTATTTCGCTCGATGCACGGCCACCAATGGTTGGACGCTTCTCGAGGACGACGACGTGATGGCCACGTACTGATGCCTCCATCGCAACAGATAACCCAGATAGCCCTGCGCCGATAACAAGGACTCTGGCCATGATTGACCTACGCCATCCCCTTCATCAAACCGATGGGGCAAAGAGACATAGAACTAATGAACGAGTTGGATTATCGATAACTGATTTCGAAGGACATTCCAGAATTGTTGGTTTTGTTTGTGACAAGAAGAACAATTATTTATTAATAAAAATCGCCAAAGGCTTACTATGGCATTAATAAGAAAAAACATGAGCCTTTTCTTTGCGCTAATTGGTCAGCTGATTCGCGCAATAATTGAAGGGAAACTGATTGAAAACGAATACGAGCGTCTACAGGTTACA
>MDTG01118844.1_pt1 | contig 16543 bp, 18 predicted proteins | sample 811421 | NCBI WGS metagenome assembly MDTG01 (sample SAMN05326645, study PRJNA326480) | marine metagenome | isolation source: seawater | place: Pacific Ocean: South East | collected 2011
ACTACCTCCTATAAAAACATATTTGATATCTTTTGGATCAATTTCATCTCCTATAAAACCATGATAATTTCTTAAATAAATATAATCATATACCTCTCCTTGATATTGTATTGAATAAGGTACCTTTTTCATTCTGTGTTCTCTAAAATAAGCTCCTAGATTATCTTTTTTAAACCAACCACCAAAAACGATTTCAATAGAAAGAATCGCTATTAAGCCAAAAGCTAAATTATAAGATAAAATTTTTAATAAATTTTTAATCATCATTAAACTTATAATTCATGGTAAAGAAAATATTTGTCAATTAATATTTATTTCTAAAAAGATAAAAGTCTATAATTCCGCAAGCTGCACAATTAATGTGTAAAAGTCTGTGTAAATAAATATAAAATATACCTTTTATACTAATTACCCTCATTTAGCAAAAATACATCAATTTTAAGTCCTTTGTGCCAAATAACTAACTCTGGAGGCTCTTAGTTGATCTTACAATATAATAGTTTTATAATACAATTCATATTACAAGTCCAAACAAACTATTTTAATGAGATTATTGAGAGTTTATTTAACTATCTTTTTTTTCAGTATTGTATTTTTTTTGTATCTTTCTGAGCTATATCTTTCATATCATATACCAAAAGGTAATCCTCAAATTAAAAATTTAAAAGATAAGGCAGAAAAATACAAAAAGATTACTGGAAATTCTTTTGATTTAAGAACAAAAGTAGAATTATATGAAGATCTTAAAAAAAAAAATAACAAAGTTTCGTTAGTAGTTTCGCCTAAAAACTTCTTAGATAGAAATATTAAGTTAGATACATTAGCATTATCAGGTATATCGGATTCAGAAACAATTTCTTGTAATGAAAATGGATATTACCAAATTTATAAAAGTGATAGATATGGATTTAATAACCCCGATCAAGAATGGTTAAGTGATAAAGTAAAATATCTTTTACTAGGAGACTCATTTGTGCATGGTTCTTGTGTAAATAGACCTAACGATATTTCCTCTTTGTTGAGAGCAAAAACAAAGAAGACTTCCATCAACCTAGGATACGTTGGAAATGGACCGCTTATTCAGCTAGCTACTTTAAAAGAATATTTACCTCAAAACGTAAAAAATATTATTTGGTTTTACTATGAGGAAAACGATTTAATAGATCTATCAAGAGAAATTGATAATTCAATTCTTATAAAATATCTTAATAATAATAATTTTTCGCAAAATTTAAAATTGAAACAAGATAATATTGATAAATTTCTCGAGACAAATATTAAAAAAAATTTAAATGATATAAAATTAGAGGGTGAATATTGGAAGGAATATTATTCAAAAAAAAAAGTTTTTTTAAGATTTATTAGATTAGATAACCTTAAGAGATTCATAATATCGATTAAAGAAGATAAAAATATTACCAATGAAGATGAGGCAATAAAAAATTTAGAGAAAATATTACTTTCAGCTAAACAAATAGCCAAAACAAATAATTCAAATTTATATTTTGTATATTTGAGTGGTTTTAATAGATATAGCAGTTTTATTCCTGGTCAGTATGAGTTTTTAAATAATTATCCAAAAATAATAAATATGGTCAATAATCTTGGGATATCTGTTATTGATATTCATGATGAATTGTTTGCTAGAGAAAAATATCCATTAGATTATTTTCCTTTTTCTCAATATGGTCATTACAATGAAAAAGGTTATAAAAAGATATCTGAAATTATCTATGAAGCAACTAAATGAAAAAAATATTGATTTATAACTCAGGAGGAGGTTTAGGTGATACTATACAATTGTTTTCTTTATTGTTAAGTCTTCAAAAACATTTTAAATATTCGGAGTTTTATTATTTAGGTTCTCATGAAAATCATTTTCAAGGTCAACTAAAGGATTTTAACATTAATATCAAAAATTTAGACTTAAAAATTAAATATTTTGGTTTTAGATGGTGGCATTATTTAATAACAAAAAAAAGATTTGAAAAATTGAATTTAGATGAAATAGATTTAATAATTGATTTACAGTCTAAATTTAGAAATACAATCATTTTAAAACGAATACCACACAAACATTTTTATTCATCAACATATAATTTTAAATTCTGTACGAATAAAAAAGAATACTCATCAAAAGATCACTTGATTAATTTAGATAAGTTTTTAAATACAAACATTAAAGTTTCTTCTTTTAATTTAAAGAAACTACCAGAGAAGTATAAAAATGAAGCAAAAAGATTACTTCCAGGTAAAAATTATATTGGATTTTCTTTAACTCAAGGTAATGTTTATAGAAAGAAAAGCTGGTCAACTAAAAACTTTATAGAATTAGCAAGTAAGATAACTGATAAAAACAAAACACCTGTGTTCTTTATTGAAAAAAAAAACACTGTATTAATCAATGAAATAAAAACTAAGTTACCAAGTGCACTTTTTCCTGAGAGTCATTCAAGTATTTCTTGTCCAGCATTAGTTACTGCTCTATCTACAAGGTTAGAACTAGGAATATCAATTGATAATGGCGTTATGCATATGATGGGCCTGGCCAATATACCCATGATAGTTTTATTTGGCCCAACTGACTCTGAAAAATTTGCACCAAAGATAAATTCTATAAAAATTCTAGATAGTAAGAAAATATATAAATCTAAAAATATTAATACAATTTCTGTATATGATGTATTTAAGTTAATTTAAATTTTTAATAACTCTATCTTTTTTAATTTAACCATTTTGATTAAACTAATATTAACACTTTGAAGTTTTTTTTTTGAAATTGATCTCGTTACTATTGAAACCCCAATCTTTCCTAATCTGAAAAAAGGATAACTTCCTATATCTACATCTTTTTTAAATTTTTTTTGAATTAAACTTAACTGTTTTGAAATATTACTTTCAACTGTAAATAAATTCAATGTTTTACTATGAACTTTCAAACCTTTAATGAGATATCTTTTGCAGTTTTCAATCATTGAATTTAATATAGATGGTACGCCAGGTAAAGAAATTACATTTTTCATAATAAATCCTGGTGCTGCACTTGAAGGATTATAAATTAATTTTGCTCCTCTTGGCATTTTTGCCATTTTTTTTCTACCATCATTAAACTTTGATTTTCCATAATAAGTTTCTAAAATTTGAAATGCCTCTTTGTGAAATTCGTATTTAACTTTGAAAGCTTTTGAAATAGATTTAGCTGTAATATCATCATGTGTTGGGCCAATTCCACCAGTTGTAAAAACGTAATTAAAATTTTTAGATAAAATTAAAATATTCTTAACTATGACAGATTCTATATCAGGAATAATTCTAACTTCTTTGACTGAGATTCCACATTTAATATTTAACCAATTGGATATAAAAGCAACATTTTTATCTTGGGTTCTGCCTGATAATATTTCATTGCCTATTATTAAAATTGCAGCATTTACTTTTTTGTTTTTTTTCTTCATAGATTGAATAAATATGAATTTTGAAAATAAATTATTATCAGGACTATTTGTAAAAAGATACAAGCGTTTTTTCGTAGATATTAAGATTAATAATAAGGTGATAACAGCACATTGTCCTAATACTGGATCAATGCAAGGACTTTTAAAAAAAGGTAATAAAGTTTGGTTAAGCGAGACAAATAATCCAAAAAGAAAACTTAAATACACGCTTCAAATTATAGAAGATGATGGATCAAAAGTAGGAATCAATACACATTTAACAAATAAGATATTTTTAGATGGTCTCAAAAATAACTATGTAGAAGAATTTAGTAAAAATATTGAAATTAAGCCTGAGGTAAAATTTAATGATAAAACACGATTTGATTTTCTAATTACAAAAAAAAACTATAAAGCCTTTGTAGAAGTTAAAAATGTAACTCTAGCAAGAAATTCAAAAACTGCTGAATTTCCAGACGCAGTTACTTCGCGAGGAGCAAAACATATTAATGAATTGCTTAAAGCAAGCCAACAAGGATATGATATTTTTATTGCTTTCATTATCCAGAGAGAGGATTGTAATCATTTTGCAATTGCTAGTGATATTGATCCTGAATATTCAAAACTTTTATCGAATGCTGTTAAAAAGAAATTAAATATAATCTGCTATGATTGTAAATTTTCTATAAAAGGAATAAAGTTGAATAAACCTGTAAAATTTAAAATATGATGAGCAGTGATATAATAAAAGAGTCCTTCGAAAAAACAAGATTGGCTGGAGACATAGCATCTTCCACTCTCGATGAAGTTGAAAAAATTATTAAACCAGGTATCACTACTAAAGAAATTGATAATCTTTGCTATGAATTTATTAATGATCATGGAGCTTATTCCGCTCCGTTGTTCTACAGAGGTTTTCCAAAATCATGCTGCACATCTACTAACCATGTTGTATGTCATGGCATACCGTCAGATAAAGTTTTAAATGAAGGCGATATTCTTAATGTAGATGTTACAGCTTATAAAGATGGCTGGCATGGAGATACAGGTAGAATGTTTGAAGTAGGTAAAACTTCAATTAAAGCAAAAAAACTTATCAAAGTTACTCATGAAGCAATGATGAAAGCTATTCAAATATTAAAAGAAGGTATTCAATTAGGAGATGTTGGTGCAACAATACAAGAACATGTTGAAGCCAATGGGTTTTCAGTCGTTCAAGATTTTTGTGGTCATGGAATAGGAAAATCTTTCCATGAAGAACCAAGTGTTTTGCACTATGGTAAAAAAGGAACTGGAGAAAAATTAAAAGCTGGTATGATATTTACTATTGAGCCGATGATTAACGTGGGTGATTACCAAACAAAAACCCTCAACGACGGATGGACCGCAGTTACTAAAGATAAGTCATTATCCGCACAATTTGAACATACTGTTGGTATAACTAAAGATGGATACGAAATTTTTACTCAGTCAAAAAAAATTGGTTAATCTAGAAATATGATTGAAAGATATTCAAGAAAAGAATTAAGATCTATTTGGGAAGATTATAACAAATATTCAATATGGCTAAATATTGAGTTAGCGGCTGCTGAGGCAATGGAAAGACTAAATATCATCCCCAAAGGAGTTGCCAAAAAAGTTAAATCTAGAGGAAAAATAAACGTAAAAAGAATTTTAGAAATTGAAGATAAGGTTAAACATGATGTAATTGCTTTCTTAACCTCGATTAACGAAAAAGTTGGAAAAGAAGCAAGATATCTTCATAAAGGGATGACATCTTCAGATGTGCTTGATACATGCTTTAATCTTCAATTGAAACAATCTGGAGAAATTTTATTAAAAGATATTGATCAACTGTTAAAATCCATAAAAAAGCAATCAATAAAACATAAGTTTACTTTATGTATTGGTAGAAGTCATGGAATTCATGCCGAACCAATAACATTTGGATTAAAAATGTTAACTTTCTACCAAGAATTTTTAAGAAATAAAAAAAGATTAGAATATGCAATAAAAGAAGTTTCTACTTGTGCTATTTCTGGTGCAGTTGGAACTTTTGCAAATGTTGATCCTCGAGTTGAGAGGTACGTAGCTAAGAAACTTAAGTTAAATATTGAACCTATTTCTACTCAAATAATCCCTAGAGATCGACATGCCCAATTCTTTTCTACATTAGCAATAATAGCAAGCTCAATAGAGAGATTTGCCGTTGAAATTCGTCATTTGCAAAGAACTGAAGTTTTGGAAGTTGAAGAATTCTTTGGAAAAAAACAAAAAGGTTCCTCAGCAATGCCTCATAAGAAGAATCCAATACTAAGTGAAAACTTAACAGGTTTAGCAAGGCTTGTGAGATCAGCTGTCGTTCCAGCTTTAGAAAATGTTGCGTTGTGGCACGAGAGAGATATATCACATTCATCTGTTGAAAGAAATATTGGCCCAGACTCAACAATTACTTTGGACTTTGCTCTTGTAAGATTAAACAATTTAATTAAAAATTTAAATATATATCCAAAAAATATGATTAAAAACTTAAATTTAACTAATGGAATATTTTTTTCTCAAAGAGTTTTGCTTGAATTAACAAATGTTGGTTTTACTAGAGAAGAGGCTTATAAAATAGTTCAAAAAAATGCTATGAAATCTTGGGATGATAACACTTCCTTTTATAAAAATATTATAAGTGATAGCAAAATTACAAACAAAATAACTGTTAATAAGCTTAAAAATTTATTTAATTTTAGTTACCATACTAAAAAAATTAATATAATTTTTAACAGATGTTTAAAAAGATAGGATGAATAAAGGTAACAAACTATACGAGGGTAAGGCTAAAATTATCTATGAAACTAAAGATAAAAATTTAGTTATTCAACATTTTAAAGATGATGCGACTGCGTTTAACAACTTAAAAAAATCAAAAGTTGAAGGAAAAGGTGTTCTTAATAATAGAATTTCGGAATTTATACTTAACAACCTAGCTCAATGTGGAATTAAAACTCATTTTGTGAAACGATTAAATATGAGAGAACAATTAATAAGAAAAGCTGAAATTTTTCCAATTGAGTTTATTGTAAGAAATATTGCAACGGGTTCTTTAACAAAAAGATTAGACATATCTGAAGGTACAGTATTGGAAAAACCTCTACTTGAGTACTGTTATAAAAAAGATGAACTTCAGGATCCTTTAGTTTCGCGAGATCATATTTTTTCTTTTGGTTGGGCTACTGAAAATGAAATTAAAGAAATCGATAAAACTACTCTTAGGATCAATGATTTACTTCTTGGTTTATTTAGAGGTATTGGAATAAAATTAGTAGATTTTAAAATTGAATACGGCAAAGCTTGGAACAAAGATACTGAAGAAAAAGAGATAGTTTTAGCTGATGAAATTAGTCCCGACACATGCAGACTCTGGGATGCAAAGACTGAGAAAAAATTAGATAAAGATAGATTTAGAAAAGATTTAGGAAATGTAATTCAAGGTTATCAAGAAGTAGCTAGAAGACTAAGCATAATGCCTGAAGAAACCAATATCAGTGAAGTAAACTTTGGAAAAGCAACTTCAATTAAATTCAAGAAAAAATAAATTGAAATTTTCAGTTACAGTAACTTTAAAAAAAGATGTACTAGATCCTCAAGGGAAAGTTGTACAAAATACTTTACAAAATCTAGGTATGGATAATTTAAAAAGTATCAGACAAGGTAAATATTTTGAAATAGAATTGAATGAAAATAATCAAAATGATGCAGAAAAAAAAGTTGAGGATATGTGTAAAAAACTTTTAGCAAATTTGATCATAGAAGACTACAAAGTAACTAAGATTTAATGAAATCATCAGTTATTGTTTTTCCAGGTTCTAATTGTGATAGAGATATAGCTATCGCTCTTGAGAAAATGCAGTTTAAAAATAAAATGGTTTGGCATAAGGAAACTAAATTACCGAAGTCTGATTTAATAGTTGTGCCAGGGGGGTTTTCTTACGGGGATTATCTTAGATCTGGAGCTATAGCTGGAAAGTCTCTAATTATAAATGAAGTGGTAAAGGCAGCTAATGACGGTTGCCTAATTTTAGGAATATGTAATGGTTTTCAAATATTAACTGAAACAGGATTATTAAAGGGAGCATTGTTGAGAAATGAAAATCTCAAATTTATTAATAAGGACGTTAATATCAAAGTTATTAATAATAATACAAAGTTTACAAAAAAATATAAGAAGAATCAGATATTAAAAATTAATATTGCTCATAATGAGGGTAATTATTTTACTGATCCAAGTCATTTACAAGAACTTGAAAAAGAAAATTTAATAGCTTTCAAATACTGTGATGAGAACGGAGAAGTAAACAAAAACTCTAATCCTAACGGTTCATTGAAAAATATTGCTGGAATTTATAATTTAAAGAAAAATATTTTAGGTATGATGCCTCATCCGGAAAGAATGGTTGATGAACTTATTTCAAATAAAGACGGTATTAACTTATTTTCGAGTTTGCTTAATTAAAAATTATGAAAATAACTAATCAAGTTGTTGAAAATCATGGTCTTAAATTAGAAGAGTATTCTAGTATTAAAGAAATTCTTAAAAGAGAACCGAATTTGTTAGAGCTTGGAATTTTTTCAGCGATGTGGAATGAACATTGTTCTTACAAATCCTCAAAAAAACATTTAAAAAATCTTCCAACAAAAGGAAAATTAGTCATTCAAGGTCCAGGAGAAAATGCAGGCGTCATTGATATTGGGGACGACGATGCAATTGTTTTTAAAATTGAAAGTCATAATCATCCCTCCTATATAGAGCCTTATCAAGGTGCAGCAACTGGCGTTGGGGGGATATTAAGAGATGTCTTTACTATGGGTGCCAGACCAATAGCTCTTTTAAATTCAATTCATTTTGGTTCTCCTGATCATTTTAAAACTAAAAGTTTGTTAAACGGAGTAGTTTCAGGCATTGGAGGCTACGGTAATTGTATAGGCATACCTACAGTGGCTGGAGAAACAAAATTTAACAGCACATATAATGAAAATATTTTAGTGAACGCAATGGCTGTAGGGCATGCAAAAAAAGATAAGATTTTTTATTCAAAAGCAAAAGGTTTAAACAAATTAGTAGTGTATGTTGGATCTAAAACAGGTCGCGACGGTATTCACGGAGCTTCTATGGCCTCTGCAGAATTTGATGAAAATTCTGAGGACAAAAAACCTACTGTTCAAGTTGGTGATCCTTTTACTGAAAAATTATTAATGGAAGCCTGCTTAGAGCTAATGAGAGATAATTCAATTATTTCAATTCAAGATATGGGTGCTGCTGGACTTACATCTTCAAGTGTGGAGATGGCTTCTAAAGGGGAATTAGGAATTGAACTAGAGTTAGACAAAGTTCCTTGTAGAGAAGAAAATATGACACCTTACGAGATGATGTTGTCCGAAAGCCAAGAGAGAATGCTATTAATACTTAATGACGGAAAAGAGGAATATGCAAAGAAAATCTTTAAAAAATGGGATCTTGATTTTGTTGTTATAGGAAAAACAACTAACACAAATAAATTAGTGCTCAAGTACAACAATAAAATTGTAGGTGAAATTCCGTTAGATGCTCTAGCTTCAAAGGCTCCAATTTATGATAGAAAATGGATTAAGAAAAATCTCCCTAAAAGTAAAATTGATTTAAAAAAATTGAAAAAAATTAAGATTGAAGATGCCTTAGTAAAGATTTTATCATCTGCAAATCATTCAAATAAAAGTTGGATTACAGATCAGTATGATCAAATGGTGATGTGTGACACTATTCAGAAATCTGGATCTGATGCGGCGGTGATAAGAATTCATGGTAAAAAAAAAGCAATAGCTGTTTCTGTGGACTCTTCATCAAATTATTGTAAAGCACACCCTTTAACCGGTGGAAAACAAATTGTTTGTGAAAATTGGAGAAATCTAATTTCTGTTGGTGCAAGACCTATCGCTATAACAAACTGTCTAAACTTCGGAAATCCAGAAAATCCTAAAATAATGGGAGAGTTTGCCGAATGTTTAATTGGTATTAAAGAGTCTTGTGAGTTTTTAAATTACCCGGTGGTTTCTGGAAATGTATCTTTTTATAACGGTACAAATAATAAAAATATTTCTCCTACACCTGTAATTGGTGGAATTGGACTAATACAAAATTTAGAAAATCCTATTGACAATAGATTTAAAAAGATAAATAGCAGCATTATTATTGTCGGCAAAACTTTAGGACACTTAGAACAAAGTGTTTTCATGGAGGAAAATTACTCAATTTTAGATGGGCAACCACCTGAAATAAATCTCATAAACGAAAAAAATAATGGAGAAACTATCTTAGAGATTATCAAAAAAGGTTTCGCTAATGCTGTTCATGATGTATCTAGCGGAGGACTAATTATTGCTTTAGCTGAAATGGCTTTAGCAGGAAATATTGGCGTTAAAATAGACAAACCAAAAAAATTAACTAATTTATTCAAATATTTTTTCGGTGAAGACCAAGGCAGATATATTTTAGAAATAGATGACAATACTTTAGAAAAGGTGGAAAAAATATTTAAAAATAACAATGTTTTCTTTGAGAAAATTGGTACCACTCAAGGTGACTATTTTGAAATTGACAAAGAAATGAAAATCAATATTAAAGATCTATATAAAATTAATAACCAATGGTATAAAAATTACTAATGGCGCTCGCTTTAGAAGAAATTAAAAAATTGATCATATCATCAATTCCTGATGCATCTATTGAGATAAAAGATTTGATGGGAGATAATAATCATTACGCAGCTGTAATAAAATCTAAAATGTTTAACGGTCTAAGCAAAATTGATCAGCACAAATTGGTATATAAATCTCTTAAAGGAAAAATGGGTAATGAATTACATGCATTGTCAATCACAACAGAGGAAAAATAATGGAAATAAAAGAAAAAATTGAAAATCTAATAAGTAACAATGATGTTTGCTTATTTATGAAAGGAACTCCTGACTCTCCTCAGTGTGGTTTTTCAATGGCAGTTTCGAATGTTCTTAAACATTTAAAAGTTAATTTTAATGGAGTAAATGTATTAGAAGACGAAAATTTAAGACAAGGTATTAAAGATTTTAGTGATTGGCCTACGATACCACAATTATATGTTAAGGGCGAATTCATTGGAGGTTGTGACATTGTTAAAGAAATGTTTGAAAAAGGTGAATTAGTTTCACTTTTAAAAGATAAAAAAATAATCTAATTTTTTTTGATAAAACAAATATCTGAGTCCTTCAAATTTCCCCTATACGTTTCAATTTTTTCAATGTTATTATGTAAATTGACTTGCTCTTCCTCGCTTAAGATATTGGAATTAAATATCTTCTTTTTAATTATGTGGCTAAGTACTTCATCAACTAACATATGATTTATATTTTTGTTATACTCATAATAATTTGGATGTTTATAATCTTCGATTATATAAAAGCCTCCTTGTTTAACTCTTTTAAACAAGAATTTTAATCCGATTAAAATATCACTAAGATAATGAGATCCATCATCTATAATAATATCAAAAAAGTTTGAATTTGACTCTAAACTTATTTTTTTAAGAGTTTTTTCTAATTTATCTTTATTGTTGATGTCTAAACCATAGACTTTAATATTTTCAGATTGAAAATTAAATTTCGATATATTAACGTCAAAACAATACACAGTAGAATTTTCAAAATATTTTACAAATGATGCTGCGGAAGCTCCAGCGTAAGATCCTACTTCAAGAATCTTAATTTTTCTTTTCTTTAAATGATTTAAGTTATTTGTGTAAAATTTTGTAAAGCCGTGACCTATATCTTGTTCGTTTTGTAAATAGTTTGCTTTATCACTTCCAAAATTTCTAAATAATTCATCAAGATTATTTTGATTTACATTATCTAAATCAATATTTATTTTTTTTTTAAATTTGTAAAAAAAATTTCTTTTAAATAAACTAAAAAAATTCAACTATCTTGAGTAATATTCTATTACGAGGTTAGGTTCCATTATCACGGGATAAGGAACTTCTGAAAATTTTGGAACTCTGACTAATTTTGCTGTTTTATTTTTGTCATCAAGTTGTATGTATTCAGGAACATCTCTCTCTTTGCTCTGAAGAGCTCCATCTATAAAAGTCAGTTTTTTTGACTTCTCTCTAATTTCTATAACATCTGTTTCCCTGACTAAATAACTAGAAATATTCACTCTTTTTTTATTCACTCTTATGTGGCCATGGTTAATCATCTGTCTTGCAGAAAAAACTGTAGTTGCAAATTTTGCTCTGTATATAACTGTATCTAGTCTGCTTTCTAATAATGCAATTAAATTTTCTGTAGTGTCTCCTCTTTTTGCAAGAGCTTTTCTATATATGTTTCTAAATTGTCTCTCGTTTATATTTCCGTAATACGCCTTAAGTTTTTGTTTTGCTTGTAACTGGGTTCCATAATCTGTAGGCTTACCTTTTTTATTTTGACCATGTTGGCCTGGAGGATAAGCTCTTGAATTGAACGGGCTTTTTGGTCTACCCCAAAGATTAGCCTTTAATCTTCGATCAACTTTGTGTTTTGATTTAAGTCTTTTAGTCATCTTTAATAATGAGATGTTTATAAGGTTTCATTTAATTTTGTCAATTATGGTTTATTAATTTTTTTTACTCAATGAGCTTATAATACTAGCTAAAATCCTCAATTCTTTATCATTAGGCTCAAGTCTGTAGATTAAATTATTAATGTTAAGTAACATTGATTGCTTTTTTTCGTTAGGTGTGAAAAAATCTTTTGACTCTAGCAACCTAACTAAATGTTTAATTGTAGAAGAAACTTTAAATTTAGAGGAAATTTTTAAATTTTTGCCTTTAATATTGAATAATTTTTTATTCATAATTTTAAACACTTCATAACAAACTATTGTGACAGAATGAGATAAGTTAAGTGATTTGAATATTTTTGAGGTAGGAATTTGTAAAAGAAAATTTGAATAGGATAAATCTTTATTTGAAAGACCGGAAGCCTCTGGACCAAACATAAGTCCAAAATTAGTATTTTTATTTGTATTGATTATCTTATTAAAATCACTAAATGTAATATGCTTCTTGTTAATATCTCTTCTTCTAGCGCTAAAAGAAATTACTATATCGAATTCATTTATTGCTTCTGCTGTGTTGTCAAAAATTTTCGTTTTATTAATTATTTCATATGCACCTACTGAAGTTACTTTAGTTTTGTGATTAGGAAATGAAAATTTTGGTGAAACGATATTAAGTTTATTAAAACCAAAATTTTTCATTGAACGAGCGCACGCACCAATGTTTTCACCTAATTGAGGTTTAACAAGTACAATACCAAATTTATTTGCCATTAATATTTGCTGGAGCTTTTTCTTTATAAAGTTTGTAGTCTAAACTATCTATCAATGCTTTAAAAGATGCCTCAATAATATTAGGAGATACTCCGACAGTAAACCAGCTAATACCAGATTTATCAGTACTTTCAATTAACACTCTTGTTGTCGCTTCAGTACCAGTATTAAGTATTCTAACTTTGTAATCTAGAAGTTTAAGGTCAGAGAAAAAATTATAATATTTGGTTACTTTCTTAAAATTTGATCTAATTGCGTTATCTAATGCATTTACAGGACCGTTTCCTTCTCCATGACACTCTATTTCTTTGCCGTCAATCAAAAATACAACACTTGCCTTAGTTTCAATACTATTAGATTTAGATACCCTAACATCATAACTTTTCACTTTTAAATATTCTGGGACTTTTCCTAAAAGTCTATTCGCTAAAAGTTCAAATGAGGCATCTGCTCCATCATATGAATAACCGCTAAATTCTCTATCCTTCACTTCATCTAAAATTTTTTGTACTTTTGGGTCTTTAGAGTCTATTTCAATTCCATATTTTTCCAATCTTGACAATATATTAGATCTACCAGCTTGATTTGAAATAATTATATTTCTATGATTACCGATAAGTCCCGGATTAATATGTTCGTATGTCTTTGGATCTTTTTTTACAGCTGAAACATGTAAACCACCTTTATGTGAAAAAGCTGATGCTCCAACATAAGCCATATTCTTATTTGGTTTACGATTTAAAATTTCATCTAATAATCTTGAGCATTCAGTTAAAGACGATAATTTTTCTCTTTTAATATTAATTTCATACTTTTCACTAAAAGTTTTCTTTAAGCATAAAGTAGGTATAATTGACATTAAATTTGCATTACCGCATCTTTCTCCAAGCCCATTAATTGTGCCTTGAATATGTCTTACTCCAGACTCAACAGCGGCTAACGAATTAGCAACAGCGTTCTCAGTATCATTATGAGCATGTATTCCTAAATTTTTTCCAGGTATTACTTTTGAAACTTTTGCAACTATGTCTCTTACCTCGTTAGGTAAAGTTCCACCGTTTGTATCACACAAAACAATCCACCTTGCCCCATTTTCATAAGCTTGTTTCAAACAATTTAGAGCGTAATCTGAATTTGCTTTATAACCATCAAAAAAGTGCTCAGCATCAAATAAAAATTCTTTATTATTTTTTTTAAAGTGTGTGGCTGTTTCTTTAATATTTTCTAAATTTTCTTCGTTTTTTATTCCTAAAGCAACATTAACATGATAATCCCAAGATTTTCCAACTACGCATACAGCTTGAGAATTAGCGTTAGTTAATGCTGCTAAGCCTGGGTCGTTATCAGCGCTCCTTCCAGTTTTTTTTGTCATCCCAAAAGCAGTGAAAATACTTTTGCCCATTTTTGGAGGATTGGAAAAGAATTTAGTATCAACAGGATTTGCTCCGGGCCAACCTCCTTCAATATAATCTACTCCAATATCAGATAACACTTTTGCAATTTTATTTTTATCTTCAATTGAAAAATCAACACCCTCGGTTTGTGCTCCATCTCGTAAAGTAGTATCAAATATATATATTTTTTCTTTACTCATTTAAGTTTCCAAATCGTTTGTCCTTTTTGATCTTCAATAATAACTCCTTGGGAAGAAAGTTCGTCTCTAATCTTATCAGCTAATAAATATTCTCCATTATTTTTAGCTTTGTTTCTCTCTTCTATTTTTTTGTTTATATAACTCTCAGATATATTAACTTTTTTCTTTTTTAAAGCATCCCATTCTTTTTGGCTTATATTGAATAAACCTAATAGTCTACAAGCTTTATTGAATTGTAATTTTTTATTGTTATCACCTTTGTTAGCTGCATTGTAGAGTTCATGTATTTTAGCTATGAAACCTGGAGTGTTTAAATCATCTAATAAAATTTCGTCTATACCAAAATCATTTTTTTCTTTGATATCCATATATAAATTATACCATCTATTCAGAATGTTATTTTGATTTTTCAAAAGTTCATCATTCCAATCCAATGGCTGACTGTAATGAGAACTTAACAGAGCTAACCTTACAACTTGTCCTGAGTATTTATTAACCGCGTCTGAAATAGAAATAATATTTCCTAAAGACTTAGACATTTTTTCTTTATTTATTGTTACAAAACCATTGTGAATCCAATAGTTAGCAAAATTTTTTGAATTATTATTACTACAAGATTGGGCTATCTCATTTTCATGATGAGGAAAAATTAAATCTAATCCTCCTCCATGAATATCAAAATTTTTACCCAAATACTTTTCACTCATTACAGAACATTCTAAATGCCAACCCGGTCTACCTCTTCCCCAAGGTGACTCCCACCCTGGATCATTTTTTTCTGAAGGTTTCCATAATACAAAATCCATAGGGTTTTTTTTAAGATTTGAAACTTCAATTCTAACACCTGTTTTTAATTCTTCTAAATTTTTATTGGATAGTTTTCCATAGTTTTTAAAAGAGCTTACAGAAAAATATACATGTCCTTTATTTTCGTATGCAAATCCTTTTGCTATCAAAGATTTTGACATTTCGATCATACCTTTAATATGATCAGTTGCTTTAGGCTCAACTGTCGGTTCTAAACAATTTAAACTTTTACAATTTTCATGAAATATTTTTGTTATTCCAAGTGTGATCTGATCAATGCTTTTTTTACTTTTTTTCGATGCTTCGATAATTTTATCATCTACATCAGTAATATTTCTTACATATTTAACGTTTGTTCCATAAATTACACGTAAAATTCTAAATAGAATATCAAAAACTACTAGACTACGAGCATTACCAACATGAGGATTGTCATAAACTGTTGGTCCACAAGCGTATAAAGAAACTTTCTTTGGGTTTATGGGTTTAAAGACTTCTTTTTTTCTAGATAGTGAATTAGTTAATTGTAGACTACTCATTAAATTTGCAAACTGGTATTGGATTCATTTTATGTAGATTTTTTTCTCTAATTTTTAAATATTTTTGATAGTTTGGATTATTTTTATCTTCCATAGCTTTTTCAAGATCTTCGTAACTCATTCCAAGTTGTTGAACATCATTTCTACCATCGTCCCAAAGACCGTCAGTTGGTTGACAATTAATAATATCTTCTGAAACACCTAAATGCCTTCCAAGTTCCCAAACTTGTGTTTTAGTACAATCAGCTATAGGAGAAATATCTACTCCTCCATCTCCATATTTAGTATAAAAACCTACGCCAAAATCTTCAACTTTATTTCCTGTTCCAACAACTATGCCATTATTTGCTGCAGCCACTTGATATAACGTTGCCATTCTTAATCTTGCTCTAGAATTTGCATAACCATGCTCATTATCAAATTTATTTAAAACTTGAGTAAATGAGTTAAATATTTTGTCCATTTCCAACAAATGGTGTTCAACATTCTTGTAATTTTCCTTAAGCCATTTTGCATGTGAAAGGCTTAAGTCATGTTGAGACTTAATTTGTTTAATTGGCATTGTTAACACAATTGTTTTTCGTCCAGTATTTGCACATAAGGTGCTAACTACAGATGAGTCTATTCCGCCAGATATACCAACAATTAAAGCTTTTGGTTTACTTGACTGTTTATCGCAATAGCTGTTGATCCAGTTAGTTATAAATCTAGCTCGTTTGTTTACATCCATAATTAATACCTACCTCTCTTTTAAGGTTTGGTCTTAATAATTACAATAATTATTAAGACGCGGCTTGAATAAT
>MDTG01202572.1_pt1 | contig 16542 bp, 17 predicted proteins | sample 811421 | NCBI WGS metagenome assembly MDTG01 (sample SAMN05326645, study PRJNA326480) | marine metagenome | isolation source: seawater | place: Pacific Ocean: South East | collected 2011
CCACAGCCGCTGCCGCCCCCGTCCCCGCCCCCGCCCGCCCGCTCCCGTTTCCGCCGCGCGCCTCGCGCGCGGCCCGCGCTGCTCACTGGCCGGAAACCTGCTTGAACGCCTGCTCAAGGTTGGGCTTAAGGCTATTAGGGCCAGGGTTCAAACCATGGTTGCGGCTGAAGCGGGATTTGAGGACACAGTTATACCTCGATCTTTTGAGTAAGCCGTCCGTCGAGCGCGTTGTTTCGCAGCAGCTCACCGTAATGGCCCTGGTTCAGCCAGGCAATGGGCTTCCATGCGTCCGGCGAAACACCTGTTGCGGCAGCACTCTTCTCAACCTCGCTCAGCTGCTCCCACGTGAGCTCGGTCTCGGAAGCGCGCACGGACGCAATGTCTGAGCGCAGCTGCTGAACGCGGCTCTTTGTGGAATCCTCAACGTGACGCACCGACATCTTCGCTAACCTTTTTTTAATCTACCGGGTGCGCGAGAGGGGTTATTTGTTCAACACTCGCGCGAGCTCGTCGCGGTTCAATATCCAACAGTTAACCGAGGACCGCTTGGGTCTCACAAAGCGCACAAGCGGTGAACCTTTGTCGCGCAGCCGCATCAAAACGCTTTTTAGCTCGGGCAGGGCGTACGCCTCGCCCGCAGTGATCCGCACGTCGCCGTCGGCGGGCAACCAGTCGCGCACCGACTTGAGCAGCCGCAGTGCCTCGGCCACCGGGTCGGCAACGAGATCGGGACCGAGGCCCACCGATTCCCGCAGCTGCGCCAGGATGGGCAACAGTAACTCAACCAGCATAGGGAACCATTCCCCGTAGTGCGGCTCGGGCTTGTGCACCATCTTGTGCCGCGCCATTGACGCGACGTTGCTGCACATCTCAACGACGGGCCCCCGCCCGACCAAAAACCGGCTCGCAATCTCGTTCATGGAGAATCCTTGAAGGAGCGCACCGGCGCGGCGTACGTCGTTCTCTACGTGCGATCCCTGCCATTGCAGCAGTTGGTCGCGGCATGCCCGCCACGGCTCGCCCACTAAAAAAGGCCACATCTGATTGCTCAGCGCCTTGTACGCGTGCGTCGCAACGTGTATGTGGTTCTGGCACTCCGTAAACATCATCTCGCAGCGCATCACGCCGGGCACAAAAAAGTTGCCCTCGGCGCTCAGCTGCATGAGCGCCGAGCTCATAAGGACAATGCGCAGGCCCGTCGGATCAAGCCCCGTTCGCCGCTGCGCGTGCGCGGCCCTGCTCACAAAGGACCAGTGACCGATTTCAGCGCTGTCTACCCATCCCTGTTGAGGCAGCGGACGCGACGCTGGCTTTGCGTGGCGCCGCAGACAGTTGAGAAACAAGCTCGGCTGCCACTGCTGCACGTGGTAGATCGCACCCTCGAGTAGCATGCAGAGCGACTCGGGGTAGATGGAGGCGCGCCAATTGTCCAGAAGCACCGCGCGCTCCTCGCGCGGTTGCGTCAGCGCCTCAGCGAGCGCGTCAAAGCGCATGTCCGCAGTCACCGACGGCAAGGCCTTGAGCAGCTCCGGGCAAGGCGTGGCAAGAAAGTCGGCGAGCGGTGTCGCGCTTGCAGGCACGGGCTCGCCGCGCGCCAGGCCCATAAGCTCGCGCATCGCGCGAATGTCGGCGCGGCGCCGTCCCGCCGCGTGGTGCTCGCACTTGACAAATTGAATCTGGGCAATCCACTCAAAAAACTGCGTGCACAGGTACGTCGTTGGGTCGTCGTCGTCGCGTCGCTCGAGCAGCGTCGCGCGCTTGGCGATGAGGTTTGCAAAGTCGTCAATGGTGGTTTGCACCGACGTGTCGTTTGGGCGACGCTCAAGCGTAATTGCAAAGTGGGCGCGAATCATGGCGTCAAGGCTGTATAGCCACGTCAGCGCCGCATCCTTAACCACGTCAAAGAGCTTCGCCCCAAGCCCTCCAACGGAGACCGGCGGGTGACGGTCGTCAACACGCGCAACCGGAATGCGCCTAGTGCCGTCCGACGACTCGGTGTAGCGCGGGTTGCAGAAAACGAGCTCGCGCTCGTACGAGCAATTGCGCACGCGCTCGGGCGTAAAGTGCACGTTGCGGTTGCCTTTGTGCCGCCGGTAGCGCTCGTGCACGTTGTACGCAAGGTAGGCGTAGTGCTTGGCGACAAGCTGCGCCTCATAGGCAATGTCGCGTTGGTGGCCAATCTGCACAATCAGCGCCTTGGTCGCATCGTCCAAGTGGTACTTAGAGTGGCCGTGGTGATACATGGTCGTAATAATCGGTGCGCCCTCAAGAACGACCGGGTTGGCGCGGCAGCCCCTGCAGAGCACGCGCCCGCGGTCGTTGCCTCGCATCGCGCCGTTGCACGAGCGGCACGTGGCGATGCGCGCGTCGCGGGCCGGCGGGTCGTCGCACACGAGCGACGTTAAAGCGCCCGATTTGACGGAAAGAATCGGGCGCAAGTTAGCCACGCGCGCAAGGCAGTCCGAAAACGCCTCGTCGAGGCGGTTGCTTCGCTCCGGTGTCATCGCGTCGGTGGTAACGCTCATAGCTCGCGAGCAAGGTACGGCGCAATAGCGCGCAGCGCTTACAAATCGCAAAGTTTAAGCAGCAAACTTTTGAGACTATAACCCGCAACGTTACAGACCACCGATTGCTATTCTTACATAATCGTCGTCCTCACCCTCAGCCGTGGGCGCCAATGGCGCAAAAGAGCAATTTGAGGACACCGCGCTCCGCGCCGACGCTCTAGACGCGTACGACCCCGCGGAGGACATGGAGGCAACGCTTGCCGTCTTGGTGGTTTGCTTGATGACAAGCGGCGCGCCAACCGCGGCCTCTTTCCCGCCCACCCGTTGCTTTTTGGGACGCGCGCACGCGTCGTCAAGCCAGATTACCGAGCGCAGATCCGCCATGCTTTGCAACAAGCACTTGCCCTCTTAGGAAAAAAACACGCTCAACTTAGCGCAACGCAAGCAACTTGCTCACCGGCCAATTGCACCAGTCGCAAGCCCGCTGCGTTGCTCCCCCCGTCCCTCCTTGGCTATAGCTGCGCGGCCATATCCGGCCACACACGCGCACGCAAACCGCCGCCGCCGCCGCCGCCGCCGCGCGCGCGCTCAGTTGCATTCATAAATATCCTTTTCGTCTTGCGGCTCGCTCCTCGTACCCTCGTGCTCCTCGTCGAGGTTCTTAGGTGGCTCAAACCGCTGCATCAGCACTTCCGCTTTGCCCGCCGACGTGAGAAAGGTGTGTGGGCGAATGTCGTCGGCCTCAAGGAGATTTGTGCGGAGCTGCGTTGTCGAGTCCGCGCACTCGAGTTTTGACTCGACGGCGCGGATCATCAAGCACGCAACCAGCTCGACGGGCCACAGCTGGTGCTCGGGTAGCGTGAGAAACTGCATGATTTCCGGCACGGCGAGGTACCTAAGCGCCATGTCGCGCACCTTGCCAAACGTGGGGCAGAGCTTGGACGTGCCGACGATTTGCAAGCGCAACTTGACGCTCGAGTCTGCCGGGTCGGCCGTGACGCGTTTGCCGCCTGCCTGCTCTTGGTACTGGATGAGCGAGGGCGGAAGCAGTAACTCCGGCGGCACGGGATCGACCGCAAGGCACGGCCTGCACGCATCGCCCTCTTTCCAGCGCGAGATGATCCCGATGGCGCTCGTCACCTGCTGAAGCTGCGAGTGGCCCGACGGTATCAGCTGCAGCTGCTTCACCTGCGAGAGCTGGTCTTTGATCGTTTGCGGCGTCACGTTTCCACCCGTCAGCTCCGCGAGGTCCGCGGGGTTTTTCAGCAGCATCGTCAGCACGTACTCGGTGACGCCATACGCGACGGCCATGTTGGAGCGCTTCGAGAGCGCAAACATACAATCCTTTTGCGTGCACACCTTCTCGTGCTGCATGGAGGACGCGTACAGGTCGACGGTGGTTAGGCGAACGCGCTTTGCCTGTTTGCTGTCCTTGAGACCCTTGACGGACTTGAAGAGTAGCTCAAGCACGGCTATGATCTTGCGCCGGACAAGCTCCTCGCGCGCCTCGCCCTCGATACGCGCACGCGCGTCCTTCCACGCCTCGCGGCTTATCGCGTTGTGCACCTTCTGCACGTCCATGCGCCTCACCTGGCGCTGAGACATTTGCGTGCCTCCCGCCCACGCGCGAATCCGCCTCTCCCGCTCGTCAGACCGCTCGGGTCCGTTGATCCACGCGTCTTGGGACGCCTGCTCGGCGGAGCCGTTTTGCACCTCGCCCACCTGATCGCGCGCTTTCTCCTTTGGGCAAAAACTCGCGCGCTCCCCCGACACCATCGCCGGCCCATTGACGACGATGCCGCAGAAGATGCACGCCATCTCCGACGCGGAGTTTTGCTTCAGCCTGCAAACGCCGCCGCTCTGAGGAACAGGGCATGGTCCTGGAAAAGGCCCTTGGTGAGGATTCTGGCAGGCTGCGGCGCGTTGTGGCACGGGGCGAGACACGCTGCTGCTTGGCAAAAGGGTGGGCAGACTTTCCGCCCTCGCAAGAGGCAGCCCGTCGAGGAGCGGACTGCCCCAGACGCGCAACGGAGGAAGCGAGCGGGGCGACGAGACGGGCGAAAGCGGCGACGTGCGTCCCCCGGGACCTTTGGAGATGGTAACAAAGTGAGCACGAGGACTGGTGGCACGATAGTTGAGGTCCAGGCCATAAAAGTTATCAGGGCTGTATCGATCGGCGGTGCCACGCAGGGCCCGCTGCAGCGCGCTCGGCTTGGACGGCGCCAGCGCCGCCGCCGGCACCGCCGCCGGCGCCGCGTCCTGCTTTGGGCAAGAAGGGGCAATCGTTTGACTCATCTGCGCACCGCGCGGTAAGAAACCGATTGCAGACCCATCCTGGTCGCGCAACATTCTGCTTTACTAGTTGCAAACTCAAAAGGTTGCGCTGCTACAACCAAAAGTGTGGAGACACACACACGCCCATCGACGGCGCGTTGCTCTCCCTCCCAAAGGTTGCGTTATTTGCGCCAGGCTGCGTGCGCGCTCGCGCCGGGCGACCGTTTCGGCCATCGCGCACAATCGCAACGTGCTTCGCCCCGCACGTTTGATATGTGCGTGCGCGCACGCAAGGGAGCAAAGCGGCATGTCGGTGCGCTCGCGCTCGCAGGCCGTCGGCGGTGCGCCCACGGGCGTCGGCCTCGAGGCGCGCCTCGCGCAGGTGCTCGCCGTCGGCCAGCGCACCTTTGGCCACCAGACCGACGGCACGGGAGTGAAGCCGGGGTTGTCGGGGCGCGAGAAGCGCGAGACGCCGCCCGAACGAAACCGCGCGGCGGCCATGAAGCATCGCCAGGGCGTGCGCGCCGGCCGCAAGTGGGACGACGACTATGATACGTGGACGCCCATCTTCCGCATCAAGGACTATGGACCAGCCCTAGTTCGTGGGCGTGGCGTCGCTGCGAAGTGCCGCGTCACACTGACGTGGGAGAAAAAGGACGGCCGGCGCGCCAACCTCGCCCAGGCCGTGGCGGAGGTGCTGCGGGAGTGGGTTGCGTGCGAGTTGCAAGACGGCGGCTACGGCATCGCTGGCGCTGGCGCCCCTTCCGTGATGTCCAAGGATCCAAACGGGCCGACCGCGCTCAACGACGTGGAGATCCTTGCGCAAGCCGACGAGGGCGGCGCCGCCATGTACACGAGCATGGTCGCAGAGATCGTAAAGCTGGTCGACCCCAACGCGTCGATCGCGCTGGCGCCCGGCTACTTCGACAACGTGCCAAAGTCGGACTTCCTCCCATGCTTCGACAAATACGAAAACAACGACGAGTACTGGTCGGAGTCAGAGGAAGTGAGCGAGGATTAGCACACATACACACACGCGTGGTATCAACACGCCCTTTTCACTTCTTAAGCAGCCGAGTTGCCGTGCGGACGCGTAACCCAAACGGTTGCGCTGCCGCAACCAAAAGTGTGGGGACACACGTGGCCAAGTTTTTTCCCACCGCAACCAGACACAGCAACCGACGGCGCGCTGCCTCCCCCCCTCCCAAATGTTGCGTTATTTACGCTAGGCTGCGTGCACCTCTCCGCCTGTGCCGCTATGTAACGCGCAGATGCGCACCGCCCACGCTCGGCGCAGCGCTCGCCCGATGCCCAGTCCTGACCAAGAGGACTCGGTCGTGGATTTCAACGACGCAAGCCTGTACTTGCCGCTTGCACAGACCGTCTTCACCATATGTGCCTGCGCAACCGTCAGCGTGCTTGCGTGCTGGCTCTCCCCAAGCGGGTCCGTGCCCGCGGTGCGCACGCTCGCGTTGTGCTGCGCAACGGGCGGGCTGCTCATGCGCACGCCCGTCCGGCTAGGCAAGGCGCACGGCATCACCGTCGTCTTTGGGGCGCTGCAGCTGGCGGTGCCGCTTTACCTTGGAACGCTCGTGGTTTCTCAGCTGGTTCACACGTGCAGCTTGGACGCGCGCCCCGCGCCGAGCTGGCGGCACGTAGTGTTCCACAGCGCCGTGCTCGCAATGGTCTTCTCAGGGTTCATGCGCGCGCGCGCGCCGCTCGACGAGACGGACATGCCGTTTATCATCACCCTGGTTGCGCTCCTCGTCATTGCGATGATCCCGCCACCGGCCGTCGCGCTCGTCGGACCGCTTTGCGAGTCGGTGACCCTCTTCGAGGCGGCCGATCGCGTTGTGCGCGCGTTTTCCTTTGCGATGCTGTACTGCGTCACCGTGTACGCGAGCACGCGCACGCGCGGTAGCCCTTTCTCGTACACACCGACCGTCTTTTTCCGCAGCGCATCCGCCCCGATTTGGGTAGGTGGTGCCATGCTCTGGTGGCTGCCCCTTGCGGCGGCGCAATGTGCCATCATCATGCACGCGCGCGCCGTGTACAACAATGCGCCCCGCAAGAACGAGTACAAGAAAGTCGAGACCGCCAGTTTGACCGACGACGAAGACGTAGAGGCCAACCTGGGAGATCTCGAACCCAAGCTGGCGGACCCCGTTGCTGAGCAAAACAGGCTGCTCAACGAGAAACCCATCTACGCGGAGGACGCGCCGAGCGCGCACTCAAAGTTGATAGACCTTAGTATGACTGCACCGCAGCCCGAACCAACGGCCGTCGGCCACGAGCCTATCGGGCAGCTGGCCTTTCAGCAGGTAACGCTGTCCAGCGAAAACTCAATTGAAACCGTGCACCGCGATGCGTTCGAGGCTTCCGTTGCCAAGGCCATGGCCATGGAAGAGGAAGGCTCACACTGACACAGGTGTAAAATCGCCGCATGCTACGGTTGAGTTTCCGTGTTCATTAGGTTGGCGTGGATAGCACACCTGCTTGGTGATTTGTACCACCAACGAGTTATCGCTAGCCCTTGTCCGCGTTGCAGCCACAAGATTTGCAAATTGGACAAGAAATGCGCGGCATTCGCGCGCTCGTCCAAAACACGGCACCTGGAAAGCTCTCACGCAGCGGCGGGTTTGCGTGTTACCGCGCGCGCACGTCTTCTGGCCGCGCAACGGGGCCAAAGCTGCGCGGCATCACCAAGCTGCTGGCCAAGAAGCTCTACTCGTCGGCCACGCCTCCAAGCGACGGGAGCTGGCGCGGAAGCGCGTGGCAGGGCGCGGGCGGCGGACTGAGGCGCGGTAAGGCGGTTGACGCGCAGGTGTCGCGGCTGGCCAAGGGCTCGGAGGCGCTTCGCAAGCGAAGCCGCATGCTCAAGCTGACGCGGCTTACCTTCAACGCTCTTGCGTACCACGGGCTTGTGCCCGTTGACGCGCAGCGCGTCGTGATCGATGCGGAGCGCGGCATAGGCACGGCCATTGACGTAGTGTGCATGCGCGGTCAGGCCGAGCTCGTGCTCGTTGAGCTCAAAACGGGATTTGGCGGCGATCGCACGCGAGACGCGGGCACGTGCATGCAGAAGCCCCTTGCAAAGGCAAGGGACAGCCACATCAACCGACACTTCGCGCAGCTTGCGATCACGCTGCACCTGTTCAAGCGCGAGACGCGCACGCTTGCAAAATTGCTTTCTAAAAACGTGGACGCAGTGTCGGGATGTGTGCTCTACGTTGACGGCGATGTCTCGGAACTGTTTGCCCTGCCGGGCTGGTGGGAGCGGCGCGGCGATCTGCTCGCGGATCGGATAGCTTAGGACACGCGGCGCTTACATTTCTTTTGGACATCAGCGGCGTGAATGAGAAACTAAAGAGACATAAGCTGCCCGACCAGCCCCTCCCAGTAAGCGCGCCCGAGGCTATGGGTTTTGTGCACGACCGCCCGGCAACCCACCTGGCGCCCCAGACCGTCGTGGCGCAGGTCTTTGGCCCCGAGCACCGCGACGCAGATGCCCGCTTGCGCTCGCACTCGTCGGCGAGCACGGGGATGCACCCCGGGGCGGAAGCGGACGGCGCCGCCGTGCAGGTCGCGCTGCGGCAATTGCAACTTACTGATCAAGTGAACAAAGGCCTCATCGCGTCCATCGCGCTGGTGCTGGCGATTGATGACGAGATCAAGGACCTCAACGAGCAGCGGGAACGTATTGCCAATGAAACAGATCCGAGGTTTGGGGAAGGCACACCCCTTCTGTGGCAGGTCTACAGCGATGTGCGCGAGAAACTCGACGCGCGGCGTGCCGAGGCGATGAATTCGCTGGCCGAAAGCCTTATCGGCCAGAAAAGCTTCCCGGTCAATGACCTGAGAGAATTGATGCGTGAGCGCGCGAGCCAACAGTAGGACGAGGAATTGCGGCGGCGGTGGCGAGGAAAGAGCAAATGCAGGCGTACGCTATAGTGGTGCGTCGGCACGGTGTGTGCGTTTGAAAACTACAACGTTAAGCTCTTGAATATACCAGACGTCGCGGTTTTCCTGATAGGACCACGCGCGCGACCGCGCACCATGGTGTCCATGCAGCTATTCCTTGGGTACCTTGCTCTCGTGTTTACCGGCGTGCTCCTCGTCGGCCTCTGCTGCCTCAGCCTCTCGTGTCACGTGACGCTTGGCAAGTGCATAGGGTGCGTTTGGAACGCAACCGAACGATGCTTTCGTGCGCGGAATGGAAAGCGCGAGCAGGAAGCGCCGGTGCTTGCGGAGCGTCGGCATTCGCGCAACGTCAACGGCGACCCGCCATGCGGCGCGTGCCTGCGCTCGATCCCGTGGCTGCTTACGTGTGGGTATTGCTGCGGCAACTACGGAGACATCGTTGCGACTCGCCGGCAACGCGGCGAGTCGGCGGGAGCGGCGGTGCGGCAGGCCGAGGGCCAGAAGCCGGCGGTGGTCGTGGGACAGCCCGTGTTCAAGGATGCAAATGTAGACAGGGAACGCGCAGTCACAGTATCCGTGCCGTTGTTGGCCATGAGTTAAAAAACGTTTGCGACTCGTAATTAAGGAACGACCGCGCCTCAATGGACGACGCAGAGGCAGCAAACTCGTACGCCGCAATCGTGCCCAAGTTCGACCTGGCGCAAACCAAGCGCCTCTTTTTCAAAGGGCGCAGCCTCGAGGAACTGACGGCGGCCGCCAAGCGCCTGGGAGACTACAAGCTCGAGGCGGAGCTGCACGCGTTTGCGCAAGCGCTGGAGGACGAGCCGTAGTTTACTCCGTTTGCGCGTTCGTGTTTGCATTGTAGATTTGCAGACCCTCCAAGTGCTTGTCTCCCTTAGGCACGCGGCTCTTGTAGTGCACCAAGTACCGCTTCATTAAATTTAAGTCGCCCATGTCGCGAAACGCAAAGTAAGCCTCCCGTTCTTTGAAGTACAAGAGCATTTCCATCTTGCTGGCACAGCTGTTTTGCGGTTGCATGAAGTACGGAACAAAATCTTCCCTGAGTTTTAACGCCGACATGACCGCCCAAAGCGACGAAGTTACGTCGTACAAGTACAGTTTTGTCTCGTACATGCGCAAAAAAGTGGTGTTCACCAGCCGCATGCACTGGGCGTCCTTGAGACGCGCTTGCTCCAGCTTGAGAAATTTGTTCATTGCAACGTAGAAGCCGTGCGATTTGCACACCCACTGTACAATCAAATTCCTGAGCTCCTCTGGAAGTGCAGAGATTCGGTCTACGGCAACGGGCGCGCAGCACGCACGCTGCTGCTTCCCTTTTTTACGCATCGCAATTTAAAGAAGCAACAGAGTGCGCGCACAGCAAGAAAAGAACTGTTGCTCGCGCGCACACGCACCGCACCCGATACTAGTCGCAAACTGCACACGCGCACTTGTTTGCTCTTCCCTTTCTAAGAACGCCAACCCTCAGGCGCCTCACGCGCCCAAACTTTGTCGTGCTGCCAGAAGAAGCGCGGCGTGACACTCTTAAAAAGCTCCTTGGTTTCGAAGACCCTCTGCTTGGTGCCGTTGCGGCCGGGCGCAATGACCTGCATTTCGCCCTTCTTGAAGAGGGTAAGCACCTTGAGCTCGAGCAGCCGCTCGAACTTGGCGTTGGCTTCCGGGTTGAGCTCGATGGGGAAGCCGTTGAGCGGAGCCTTGGCCGTCGCCGCTGGCGCCGGCGCCGCCGCCGCCCGCTCGGCTGCAGCGATGGCGGCCTCCTCCTCGGCGCTCAGTGTCGTCTCGGCCTTCTCCTCCTTGACCTCGACGCCCTCGTACTCGGCCTTGAGCTGCTCGACGCGCTCGCGCGCGAGCTCGTGGTCCGCCTCGACCTGCTTCAGGTACTCGGACATCTCGTGCAGCATCTCGCGCACCTGCCCGACCCGCCGCGCCTTGTTGCCGCGGTCCGCGATTGCCTCGCGGATGCGCTTCTCGCCCACCGCGCACCTTCCGGCGTCAAACGCGACCGCGCGGTCGACGCGCGCGTCGTCGTCCTCGCTCGGCGGGTTTGCCTCGTCTTGGTCGAGCAAATGGTCGTCGCGGCCAAGGCGCAGCACCATCGCGAGTTTTGCTCGCGCGTGCGCTTCGTCGCGTCAAGAGTCGCGAAGTTTTGAGCGCAACTGGTTGCGCAAAGTTTTTTTTTAAAAAACCAGTCTAAGTGTTACGACTCCACAAGCACGATGACGCTCACAGGGTCCACCACGGACGCCGGCAGCGGTAGTGGCGCCAGTTCATACACCCACCTTTCTCGTTCCTCGCGCCGGCGGCGCGCGTGCTCCTCCACTTACTCAAGCGACGAAAACCACAATTGCGCTGGTAGCAAGGGATCCATTGCGCCTCGCTTGCGCGAGAGTGAACACGTTTACAAGTTGCGCATTCACTCCAGGTTAAGGGGCAAGAGGTTGACGTCGTCAAACTCGTCGTCCCCGTCCTCGGCAAAGCTGTATGGGGTGGCCATGCCCAAGCTCGTGCCAAGCAGTTCCTTGAGTGCGGCCCTTTGCGCCCCGTTGAGGCTCACTTGCGCCAGGCTGTGTACGCCCTGCACAAGGCGGAAGCAGGCCCAGAGGTAGAGCAGGTCTATCTCCGTTCCCTCCATTGCGTGGTGCAGCGCGCTCTCAATGCCCCTGGGCGTAGCAATTCCGTAGGTGGTGATGTCGCTGGGATCCTTCTGGTACACCAGAATCTTGCGGCCCGCCATCAGAGTCTTGTTTGTGTCCACGTAGAGGCCGTGCACGCAAAGCGTGTAGTCAAACTCCACCTGGTCTCTAGTCCGCCTGTTGACCACTTCCTTTTGAATGTCAGCCTCGGGCACGGCTTGCATTGTGACCGTCAAGATGTCTTTCTCGTAGCCTTCAAGCGTGTCCGTGTCGAGCGGCTCCACAACCAATGCGCTGATCGGCTGCATGCCGCTGACCTTGTTGATATCGTACTTGCTGCTCAACTCCACAATCGTGGGCACTCCTGCGGCCGCCGGTGCATCGGGGTCGAAGATCGAGTCCGCAAACAGGGCATTGCTCTCCTTGCTCTCCGAAACACGCGAGTAGCCCAGCACGGCCGCGTGGCGCCCCGGTGCCGCGCGCGCCGCAAGCTTATCGTTCTTTCCCTTGAGCTTCTTGACCAGTCCTTCTTTGTGCATCATCTGCGACTCTTGTTTCACTGCGTGATTGGTCACACGTTCGTGCTTGTACTTTTTGAACGCCACAATGTTGTTTTTTGCGTCCAAATCCGTGCCGTTGTTGGTCTTGCGGGCCACGGCAAGCACACCGTTAAACTCGTCGGTGTTCATGACGGCATAGTCAAACTTTTGCATTCCCGTCCTCATCTTGTCGTTGAAATCTGCAGCCTTTGCCTGGCTGGCTGCGCTGTACGCCTTGGCACCCGCCTTGGCGTTTGCACTCGCGTCTTTGACGCTCGCGCTCGCCATCTTGGCACCCGCTTTGGCCGTCGCGCTTGCCACCTTGGCGCCCGCCTTGGCGCTCGCCACACCCTTGCGCACAGCCGCGTTTGCCTTGTCTTTGGCAATCCGAATGTTTCCCATCAAGCTTCCCTTCTTGGCGGACGCGCCGCCCATTCGGTTGCTGGCGGCCGCCTTTGCCTTGCTTTTGCCAAAAAGGCCGGTCGGATCAGCGTCGAAACTGTCGAAAGCGTCGCTGACCACGCTGCTGACAACCACCGGCATTTGCTTGTACTGTGGCTGGAAAGGAGTTGGCCACTTGGGAGGCGAGGATTGCTGCTCGATGCCCAGGCGGTCGCTGATCGTTTGCGGCACGCTGATCGCGGAGGTCTTGGTAATCAGCGGGGCGTCGCGACGCACAGACATTGCGCTCGCGTAAAGCGCTTCTTTCTACTCTGCAAGTCCCAAGTACCCATTATTCATTTTTACTTTCGTCGTTCTGGAACCCTGCCGGCACACACTCCTCCTCTAGCACGCACACGTGTCCGCGCTGCTTTTTTTTACACTTACGGCAGTAGTTCTTGGCCAACCCGTCCACACCGCTCTGGGCCCTCTTCCAGCGCAGGTGGCGATTGCGCACCGACTTTGGCGTTCGCTTCTCGAAGCCAAGCGCCTCCAGTTCCTGCGCCACCTTGCTCCAGCTTACGCGTTCCTGCGCTTCGATGAGCTTGCGCAGCGCAATGTCCTCGCTGCCCGTAAAGCGATTGTGCCCCATTTGCCCTTCCCTGCCTCGCCACGCTCAAGTCTTGCCGCACCAGTCGCAAACCCGCGTCCGCGGCACAGATTTGCTCTGAACTTCCAACAATATCCACCCTACTCAACCCCCGCACTCACGCGTTGATGTTGGCCACGACCTCCTTTCCAACCAAGCCCTCCTCCTTTGCCAAGCGTCTCTCGTTAAGACGCCGCGCGCGCTTCTTGCGGTGATGGGTGCGCTTCTGCTCGGGATTACGCTTGTCGTTCTTGAGTTTACTCACGAGCCGCTTATGCGCCTCGTGCCGATCCTGCGCAACCAAAACGCACTCCTCGGCGTGGCAGCGCCAGTACGCAAGCGCCTGCTTGGTCTCGCTGTTCAGAAGTCCTTCGGCAAACTTTGGCGCGCACAGCGCGGTGCGCGCCTGCTTGTAAAACACAACGGCCTCGCCAAACAGCCCCGCGTCAAACCGGCGCGCAGCAAGGATCAGCCGGCCCTTGAACTCATCAAAGAGAGGGCTGTCCACGCCGGGCGCGCGGGGCACCATTGGCCGCGCCGAGTTTCCACGGCTCAATTGAGGGCAGGCAGCTGCTAAGATACCGATTGCTCCTCTTGCCTTCCCCCTCCTCCTAGCGTCGGGAGCAAAGCGGATGGGCGCTCTGGTCTACTTAGTGCGAGCCTTTGAACATAGAAAACGTGACAGCCGCGACCCTCAGCGCAATGGCGATGATTTTGCCAGCGTTACTCAGCACCCGAGTTTCTTGACACGGCCCGAGAACGGTGAAGGTCTGGTGCGGCGTGCCGCACCAAGCCAGATTTTTTGGCCGTCTGCGCTATGCAATTAGTGGAGTGCTGCCCGTGGCGCGCGCAACGCAACGAGTGCGGCGTTGCCAATGCAGATGCCTGCCTACAGCATGACCGGCGTGCGCGGCGCACAGCCGATGAGTTCCAAGACCTACAACAAACGCAAAGGCGCGCTGCTGCCAAAGCTGCGCGCGCGGACCGACCCTCCGCCGCGGCGCATGCGCGCGGGCGAGGGCCGGCACGACGCGTGGCACGCCAATCTGCGGCAGCTGCTGGAGCGCACAGGCGGCACGCTCGTGCGCGGCTTCAAGCTCTTCAAGCTACAAGTCGACCCAGCGACGTGGCTTACCACGACCCCGTGGCTGGCTACGGCGCACGCGGTGGTCGCCACGATTTCGCCAAGCGGCACCACGGTGTACACCGACCCAAACGCGCTGGCGGACCAATCCGACGAATACATCTTTGTGCCGAGCACGCGCATGCACTCCGAGCTCACGGACGCGCAGCTAATTTCGGGCGAGTGGCACCTGGGCAGCGTGGTGGGCGGAAGCGCGCTCTTCGAGGTGCGCTTCGTCGCGCACGAAAAGCTGCAGGGGCGCGCAAAGAGCGTCGTGGCATCCGACCCAGAGGCGCTTGTTGCCAAGCCATGCGTGAGCGTGCGCCTGCCGCCGCACTTTGCCGAGTGGTTTCGCGTGAACCAGCGGGGCGGCACAATGGACATCTTGGCCGAGATGATGGGCGCGCCCGTCTTCCCGTACAACGAGCCCACTCGGGACGACGCAGAAGTGGACGCACTCGAGTCGTACTCGGCCGCCACCCGCAACGGTGAGGCGTGCGTCGACGGCTTGCACGGACTTAAGCTTGAGTTTCAATGCCGCGAGCGGTTGCTGCGCGGTGAAATGAGCATCGCCGAGGCGCGGCGCTGCTTTTTTGACTACTTTGATGCCACCTACGAAACGCTGCGGCTGACGCAGACGCGACGGTTCGCCGAGTGGTGTCCCGAATCGCTCTCAAAGCTTTCAAAAAACGCGCAGAACGCTTGTGGAGACTCTTGAAACTTGAATTCAACGCCACACCGCTGGCATAGACGCACACGCGTAGCCACAGGCACATGCACACGCACACTTTTTTTAGAGGGGTGAGAGGAGGTGGAGGGTAAAGGGGCAAAGAGGGCAACGGGTGCGCGCGGCTCGGCTAGGCGCTGAGGCCGAGGCGAGAGCCGGGCACCTGAGGCGCGTGGTACTGGGGGGACGAGCTGAGGCTCACAAACACCGGCTCGCCGTCGTCGCCCGAGTCGCCGAGAGTCGTAAACATTGGCACAGCGTCGGCGTCGTAGGCGCCGAGCCCGCGGTAGATGGGCGCCTCCATTTCGCCATTGGCGTAGCGCTCTCCGTAGACGGCTTCGTTTGTGCGCTCGTGCACCGACGGTAAAGGCGGACCGATGGCCACCTCAACAGGTGCCTTGCACAGCGGGCAGCGGCAGCCCAGAGTGCCTTCTTTGTACCAAGTGTGAATGCAAATGGTGCAGAAGCCATGCTTGCACTTGAGCGTGGTCCAGCCCGAGGAGGATTCGGACAGGTCGCCTTCAGGCTTGTCGCCCAAACACACGACGCAATTCTCGTTCAGGCAGTCGGCAGTGGGATTGGTCCGCGCCGCTTCTTCGGCTTGGGCGCGCACCGCGTTTTCTTCGACAAGAAAGTCCGCGCATGCGGCAAACACGCTCTCGCGTTCCGCTTGCTCGTTCTGCTTGAGCATGTAGGTGGCGAAGTATTTGTAGCCGCGAAAGAGCGTTGCGGCGACCGGGTAGGTTGCTTCCTCTTGCGCCTGCTCGTGGCCGTGGCCGCGGCCGCTCTGGTTGTAACGGTGCCCGCGCAGAAAAACGCGGTCGATTTCGCGCAGCGTGGCGGCTGAAGCCTTTGCGCGCTGCTCGGACACCGTATTGCCAAGCGTCTCGGCAATGCGCATGTGGCGCGCCGCTTCGGCATCGTCTTTGGGAGGGTTCTCGAGCTTGCGAAGCGTGGCGAGCGCGGAGCGGTCCTCCTCCGACACGGGAAGCGGGGTAGAGGGCAGCACCGTCGTGTTGTTGATCGAGCGGTAAATCATGGCCGCCTCCTCCTGCAACTCTTCTTGCGTGGCCGGATCGGCCTCCACGTCCGCGGCCGAGAGCGAGCGAAATCCCGGCTCCATGCTCGCTACCTTGGCGGCTTCGTTGATGCTTTGAGCGAGATCGACGGTCGCCGCGCGGCGGGCAGCAAGCTCCGCTTCGCAACCGTGACCGGCGCTCTGGCGGCTCTGCATCTCGCGACAGCGCTGCTGGCGGATCACGTCTTGGCGGCGGCGAAGCATGACTGCCAGGGCAATACGTGTAACGGTAAGTAGCAATAAGAGCACCAGTCGCAAAGTTGAAGTGTGCTAAGATACCGATTGCACCTCTGTGGTAAAGAAGGGGGGGGGGCAACTGCTAGGGCGCTACCAGATGCGCAACCTTCCCTGGTCTCGCACCAGGCTTGCTGGTTGCTAGGGGCAAGCAGTTACTAAGATACCGATTGCTCCCGCAACGAGACACGGTGTGAGAGAAAGGGAAAGCAAACAAGTGCGCACGTGCTTGTCTTACAAGGTGCTAGTACGACGCGCTCTCGCACTGACACCCACACATTAAAAGATTTCCAGGTTTGATAGACAACCAGAGCTGCCAAGTACGCACCGCTACTCGTTCAGAGTTATCAGACCGCGTTGAACGGATGCACCGCTACGGGAAACGCTTGCAAGACCGTCGTTCTTGCGCGTCTGCTAGCAGAGACTGCGGCAAGCGGGTTCATTGTGGCGGGGGC
>MDTG01003523.1_pt1 | contig 16540 bp, 14 predicted proteins | sample 811421 | NCBI WGS metagenome assembly MDTG01 (sample SAMN05326645, study PRJNA326480) | marine metagenome | isolation source: seawater | place: Pacific Ocean: South East | collected 2011
GGTGTCTTTTCACAAGACCCAGGCAGGGCCTACCGCATTGCTATGCAGCTGCGCACCGGCGGCGTACTGATCAACGGAGGTGGCGGACGGTTGAATCCCAGCGTACCCTTTGGCGGTTACAAGCGATCTGGAATTGGCCGTGAATACGGTGAAGAAGGCCTGAACGAGTATCTGGAAATCAAGGTCATCGATTTCCGGGCCGCTTGAACCCCCTCTGCACCCTGACGAAGACAGGCAACAGAATCTTGAGGAAGATTGACACAGTGGGAAACCCCGTAACAAGAACACTACCCGACGTTGAGCCTCACACCGAGGCCTTCTGGACGGGGGGCAAGTCAGGCCAGCTGATGATCAACCAGTGCCAGTCCTGCCAGCATTACGTCCACCCCCCAGTACCCATGTGCCCTTCGTGCCACAGCAGGAACGTCACCGCGGTAGCCGTGTCAGGCAAAGCCACGGTGGTGTCTTATACGGTTAACCATATGCCCTGGGTGCCAGATCTGCCCGTGCCCTATGTGTTCGCCGCCGTGGAACTCGACGAACAACCGGGCCTGCGACTGAGCACCGAAATTATCAACATCGATCCAGAGGCAGTGTCCATCGGCATGCCGGTCCAGGTGTTCTTCGAGCAGCAGGAAGAAATTTACCTCCCTCTGTTTGAACCGCAACCGCGCTAGGCGATCGACCCCGCCAATACCGACTCTCAAGCACCGACCTGCCCGCTGCTAGGCTAGGAAAACATTCGTCACATTGGCCATTGGCATGCAGGTCACAGAAATTATGCTTTTAGCTTCGAGGCTACTTCAGGTCCTGAGTAACAAGAAGCCTGGGTTGCCCTAGCAGGGAATTCCCCCCACTGCAGTGGATATGCTGCCCCGTTTCAAAAAACTCCGGGTGCAGCAACAAGCACACCATACCTGCAATATCCTCAGGAGTAGAGATCCGTCCTAGGGGTGTCAGTTCCTTGTAGAGGCCAACAAATTCATCGAAATCGTTACCTCGCTCCTCGATGCCCTTACGCAGCATCGCGGTATCATTGATGGACGGAATGATGGAGTTAATACGCAGTCTTTTCGGGCTGTATTCGACCGCAGCAGCCTCCACAAACCGCTCAGCCGCTGCCTTTGCACAGGCATAGGCTGACATGCCGGTTGAAACATCATAAGCCACCAGAGACGACGTGGTGACAATCGCCCCGCCCACCTGCATCACATCAGCCACCGCCCGGATGAACCAGTAGGTGCCGAAGTAGTTCACCTCGGTCATCAACAAGAGGTGTTCTTCCGTCTCCTCCGCGATGGGGCCGCGGGTAGCAAGCCCCACATGATTGACCGCCAGATCAATCTGGCCATAGTTCTCCAGGGTGAAATTGACAAGGTCAGCATTCGCCTGCTTCGAGGTAATATCCGATTCAAAGGCCAGACCATCAATCTCCTGCGCAAGTTCCTGAAGCGGCTGCTCACCAAGTCCCGAAACAACAACCCGGGCGCCTTCCCGGCGCAGGCGACGCGCCGTTGCATCACCCATGCCACCGGGCGTTGATGCGCCCATTACTAACGCAACTTTACCTTCGAGTGTACCCATAGACTTCTCCATAAGTTCTGCTGGCCGAAATGACATTTATGCTTCAAAAAATGCAATGGCCCGCAGTTCGGGACTCGCTCGTGGGGCCGCGCTCCTGAGTCAGTTCGGCTACGCACAACATCGAAGCAGCCTATTTTGTCCCGTGCTTCAGTATCAGCACCTTTTCATCATCAGTTTTCTCAGACGCATTTTTATACTGTACCCTTACTTTACATTAATGATAAGTTTGTTTTCTAACACCTAAGCAGCCTCCCCACCCCATCTTGCCAAGCACCTACCGTGAGGATGATGATCAACAATGGATAACGTCTTCGAAGTGGTACCGGGAAAATCGGAGAGACACCTCACTTACTGCCGGCCGTGCGAAGCGCAATGGGGCTTTGTGGCCATTGTCGAATATGCCCGTGCCAAATTATTTGCCGGTGTCTCTGCAGGATCGTGCCAGCGCCTTTTGAATCGCAGATTATTTTGTACATCTGTGTACAGTTTGGATTGACAGGCATGCGATGCAAACGACCGAGGCATTCTTTACTTTACATATATGTCTATTAAAATGACGCTAGACGTTCTCGGAAGGATCAAGAGAATTTAATCCGCTGCCTACCAGTCTGCTTATTGTGGTCATGAGGCGGCTCTACTGAGTGGGGCAATTGGACAAAGAATTCAGGTCCGGGTGGAAGATACTACTGGTTGCATTACTGGGTGTAACCACCTCACCCCACTACTTAGGCTTGTACAGTTTCGGCCCATTGGTGCAGGACCTCAGGGCAGCACTAGATGTCCCAATCGGCGAGCTACAATTGGCCATCACCTTCAACTTTGTCGGCATTGCCGCGGGATCACAATTGGCGGGCTGGTTGCTGGGTCGGTTCGAGGCACGACCGGTGATTTTGCTATCGCTAGTGCTGTTTTCTGCGCTCTACGCGGCGCTTGGCATCATTGAACTCACCCGCGATGTGCTCTATCTATTCTATCTCGTCTTACCTCTGGCCGGCAGCGGCGCCCTACTGATCACCTGGACACAAATCACGTGCCAACACTTTGAAAACCATCGCGGCCTCGCACTGGCGATCATCCTGACCGGCGGCGGGATCATCAGTACTGCGGCACCGCTGATACTGTCGACAGTCGTTGGAACTGAACACTGGCGCTATGCATTTTATATCCTGGCACTGATGCCCCTATCGACCTTCTTTATTTGCCTCATTGCATTGCCGGAAACGGGCAAGGAGCAATCAGCAGCGGGCATTCCGTCTCAGTCAGAGGATAACTTGGAACGGGGGCTCACGTTTGCTGAAGTGCTGCGGACTTGGCGCTTCTGGACCATCATAACCGCCTCCATCCTAGTCATTATTGTTGTCCTCTCATTGATCACCAACATTGTGCCCCTGTTGGTTGAGCGGGGTTTCAGCCAGGCGAGTGCGAACCAAATTTACAGCGCTTTTGGCCTCTCTCTGATTGTCGGGCGCTTACTTGGCGGCTTTCTCATTGACCGTATCAGCGGTCCATTAGTTGCCTGCGGCGTCATGATAACGCCGGCCTTCAGTTGCCTGCTTTTTTTACTGGCCCCGGCGGATGCTGGAATGATGATATTGGCGACCGTTCTGGTCGGTTTCGCCGCCGGTGCAGAGTATGACATTCTGGCGTTCTTGGTTTCGCGCTACTTCGGACTCAGGGCCTACGGAAAAACCTACGGCTCTCTCATTGCCATCACAACTCTGGGCAGCGGTATGGCACCACTGATTTATGGTCCCGTTCTAGATGCAACAAGTAGCTACGATCTCTTTCTGAAACTCGGCTGCGGCGTTGTTTTTATTGGCGCGCCTCTGTTCCTGACTTTGGGGGCTTACCCTCGATTTCAGGCACCCTGAGCGAGGAGAATTTCTCAGTTGCGAGATCTCAACTCCAATAGGTCCATCGTGGCATCCGCCGGAAGCGTCAGAAGCTGCATCAGCGCTGTGGTAACCGTATCGATCGCCATCCCCTCACCTGTCGCGGCGGCAAAGCCTGTTTCCTCAAATACCTGCATCATTTCCGCAAAGGTCTCATCATCCAGAGGCGAGTCATCTACGCGGTGGATGTGACCTACTCGCATTGCCGAAACGCGCACACCCTGGCCCGCAAGTTCGACCCTCAAACTCTGGGAAAATGTCTCTAAAGCCGCCTTAGATGCAGCATACACACTGAGCATCGGCGGATGAAAGCGCACAGCCTCTGACGATACATTGATGATATCGCCACGTGACCTTTTCAGCAGTGGAATCGCCTCGCGGCAGCAGTACATAGCGCCCAGAACATTCGTATCGATGATCGAACGCAACTGTTGATCACTGGCTTTTTCCACTCTGAACGGCGGGTATATCGCAGCATTGTTAACCAGTGCGTCCAAAGTACCAAACTGATCAAAAATCTCGGAAAAAGCGCTACGTACCGAGTCAGGGTCGCCGATATCACAGCCAATTCCGCTGATCTCTCCCCCAATATCGTCCACTGCCTGCTCAAGCTGCTGAGTGTTGCGACCAAGAATGGCAACCTTCGCTCCCCGCTCACAACACTGTATGGCCAGTGCCTTTCCAAGGCCGCGGCTACCTCCGGTGATTGCGATCACTTTCGAATCTAGCTGCATACCGAGCTCCTAGCGTTATTCCTCTTATCGTGACAGGTCTTAGTGGTCGTCACATTGGCCAGCAGTGCACTCGATAAAAATGCCGACCACTGCGGTAGCGATAAGAGTGCTTTCTCCTGATGAGATACCAACATCGCACTTTATCTGGGACAACTACAATATGTGGGATCAAACACCGTAGACATAGAAACCTGACCTTCAATGCTTTGTGGTTTGGTTCTTTACGCTTCCAGATGTTCAGCGTTTCTTGCAGGCAATAGCCTTTACGGTCCTTACAGAATCTCATAGACCGCCAGTGATCTGGCGATGTCATTCGTATCGCTATGCCTTGAAAAGCCAGCAAGGCACTCGTGGCAATCGACCGGACACTTTTCGAGCCTCAAGCCACCCGAACGCTGTCGGCGTCACGCCCTAGCCAAAAGCCCCCTAAAAAAAACTGTACCGTGCTCGGATACCCCAGTAAGAAAAAGCTTCCCGGGTCACGTACCCCGCGGCTCGACCAATCAGGCCGTTAACCTCGATGATATTACCCATGTGAAACTCGTTGCCGATGTTCCTACCAAACAGTGCCAACTCCCAATGATCGTCTTTATCCAGTAGACCGACACTTATATTCGAAAGTCCCAGCGAATCAACTTCAACTATGGGATCCGCCCCTAATCGAGAGGTAAATGAATCCCTCCAGTTGAAATCGTAGCGGGCATATACATTGAAGGGCATGCTGTTCAATACCCAGTCATAATTTGCGCCCAGTCGGAACGAAAGCTCTGGTGCCATCGGGGCCTGCTCTCCATCCAAGTCCCGCGCAGATTTGAGAAATCCGCTGGGGCTGGAGCTATCGGGAGTCTCTGTATCAAAACCTACCTGACAACCGGTTGCGTAAATCTGTCCTGGATAGCACGTGTTGACCAAACCCTTGGTTTCAGCATCAAGATAAACGAGGCCACCATTGACGCTCAAACCCTCGGTCAGCGCCGCATTGAACTCTATTTCAACACCCGTCGATTCCAAGGAGCCTGCGTTCACCAACTCCGAGTTGATTGTTCCCGGTATCAGCTGCGAAAGCTGCAGGTCATCGATTTCCTGAGAGAACAACGCAACCCCGAGGTACAACCGCTCGTCGAGAAAAGTACCTTTGAAACCGAGCTCGACGGCCGCGGCAGTTTCCGGTTCCAAAGTTGCGGCATCAGGATCCGTAGCAGTGCGGGAGAGGTTAACGCCAGGGCCTTTGTAGCCGGTTGAATAGGTCAGATAAGCTGATCGGTTATCCGAAAAATTGTAGGTGACACCGATTCGCCCGGTGACTTCATTCTCCGAAACAGAGCCGCTGAATTGAACAGCCGGCGCCATAAATGCGGCGTCTCGTGCCGCCAAGTAATTGTCCACAGATTGTTCGTAGGTAGCCCCCAACAGGGCTACCACGCTCGTATTGGCAATGGAATAATCGAGCTTCTCATGGGTGTAGCGCAGCCCGCCAAAAACACTCCAGTTTTCGTTGAAGTCGAAGGTGGCGTCGCCAAAAATTGCCATTGTTGTGTTGTCGTCTCCTCCATCGATAAATCCACTCGCCGAGATAATACCGAAAGCGGGAATCGCAAACGGGGTAGCGACCGTGGTTGTCTCAGAGAAATCATTGTAGAACGCTCCTACGACTGCGGTCGCGGCGTCAAAATTGATTTCCAACTGAAATTCCTGATTAACGTAATCAAATTCTCGGTAAACCGGATTATTGGATTCGCCCACAAGAAAGTACTGGAGTACGGCACCTCCGGCTGTCGTACCAAACGGAGTGTTATCAACGTCATTTTCTGAGGTCTCCTCGAATTCACGATAAGCAGTAATGGAACGGAATGTGACATTCTCGTTGATGCTCCATCTCAAATCCGCCGATACCCCGGCGGCTTCGGTGACAACAAAGCCATTGCCGTCTATATCGATAAAGTCCTGTCCAAATCGTGGCTCATATCCAATCTCAGCAATGTGCCTCGCCGTATCTCCAGTACGCGGGGTGACGACCTGATTTTGACCGCCGTTACCGTCAAAATCTCTCCAATCCGCCGAAAGCAGCAGATTGACATTATCGGAGAGGTCGATTTCTAACTGTCCCCGAATGCCTTGGCTCTCGTAGCCATTGATCGCGCTTGGAGCGTTTTGGGCACTCGCCGCACTGGGAGGAGCCGCTCCCGCCGTGTTGATATTATCGATGAAATCGTCCAACTCCCGATAAAACCCATTCACCCGATAGCGGACGGAATCGGTGATTGGTCCTGTAATACTTGCCTTGTAGAACTGTTCCGTCTCGTCCGTTGCGGAAGCTTCCAAATTAAATGCAAATTCTTCCGAAGGACGCTTGGTGGATATGTTCAGCGCACCCGCGGTGGCGTTCTTGCCAAACAGGGTGCCCTGCGGTCCGCGCAGCACCTCTACCCTTTCAATGTCAGCCAGATCTACCAAGAATTCACCAAACCGCGCATATGAAACATCATCTACGATCATTACTACACTGGACTGAAGACCTCCCTCGATCGCCAGAGATGAAACGCCGCGGACCGCCATCGAAGAGCCCGACTGAGAATAACTTTCAACAAAGGTTATCGAGGGTGAAAGTTGAAATAGCTGTCTTGAATTCGTTACCGACCCCCGATTTAGCTCCTCAGAACCAAAGACCTCCAGCGAGATAGGCACTTCTGTAAGCAACTGCTCACGTTTTTGAGCGCTGACGATGACTTCTTCCAGCACCCCACTCTGCGCGAAAACAAACGGCGCAAAAACGGACTGTACAGCCGCAACCAGAACAAGTTTCTTTCCAAAGCAGGCGGTCTCGGCTTTTCTATTCATAGTCAGCTTCCATTTTTTTAGAATGTTAGTTTACATTGTCGTAAAGTATACTTTTTATACATCACTGCATACTAAGATTCAACGGTATTTGGCCAGCGATACAGTGGAAGCTGCAGATCGCCAGCGACTCTAGCCCTGACAACGCTCCAAAACTGCGAGCTATTACTCGAGTCAGCCAGCCTGAAAAACTATCGGATTTTTGAGCGTTTTCGTTCGCGATGTAGATCTTATCGTTGCAGCAACAGCACGGCATCGAGTACCGGAATATCACCGTCTGTAAGCTCTATAATTTCTCGACGAATAGCGGGGGTATCAATGAGGGCTGCCAACATCCTGGCGACGTTGCCTCGAGCTACGGAACCGTAGGTGATGGCCAGCCCTGCGTTTACCCTGCCATTACCGTCCTCACTGACTAGCGTTCCTGGGCGCAGAATGACCCAGTCCAGCTCCGACGCAGCCAAAGCATTATCGGCCTGCCTTTTCATTTTCATATAGTGCTCGAAGCCAGTTTTTCTCGGCTGAGCGCGCCCCGCATCCATAAAGGCGGACACCAAATAAACACGCGCTATGCCATTTGCCCGAGCCGCATGAACGGTTTTAATGACACCTTCCCCATCGATGGCGGTGGTCCGCTCAGGCCCACTGCCAGCGGCACCAGCCGAGAATACAACGACATCGCAATCCCGTGTGGCTGCCGCCAGGTCTTCCACTGACATGAACATAATGTCACCAAGCCAAGGGGTAATGCCTGCACTCAGAAGCTTATCTGCTTGGTCAGGCTTACGATGTAGTCCTGACACATCGTGTCCTGCTGCGACAAGCATTGGACCCAGTCTTGAGCCCACACCTCCGGCAGCACCAATAATGAAGATTTTACTCATACTTTGATCCGGAGGCTGTATTCATAGGTATGTCTGTAAAGGTAGTTTTCGAGCAACAGGAAGAGATCTACCTACCTCTGTTCGAACCGCAACTGCGCTAGGCGATTTACCTCGCAAATACCGACTCTCAAACACAAGCTTGTCTGCGGTGATCGCCGCCCTGCTCTCGGGAGTCGGACTGACATTCATTGCAACCCTGTGAATGACCGGGAACGCCAACTAGTTCGGGTCACTGCGATCTTGATTGAGATCCAGCTTTCGTCCTAGGAAAGCGAACACTGCGTCCCAGTGCAGCCGGGCCGGCGGGGACGCCGGCAACAGTGTTTCCATACCGTGCACCCCCCCCTCGGTGACAAACAACTCACAAGCGACCCCGTCGGATTGCAGTCGCTCGGCGTAGGTCACGCACTCCTCATGGAACAAATCCAAATCGCCAATGGTCAGCAAAGTCTCGGGCAGGCCGGCGAGCGATTCCCGGCGTGCCGCTACAGCGTGGGTGGGGGCCTCGGGCAAACCGGGATCCTGTCCCAGGTACCGTTGCCATCCCCCCCAGTTGTTGCGGTTGTTCCACACGAAATGCTGCTCCGCCGTTAAGTCCTCACGTGTGGCGGTGCGATCGTCAAGCATGGGGGCCAATAGCCATTGCGCCACGGGGGGTGGGCCACCCTCATCGAGTAATCGCTGCGCCAGCGTCGCGGCCAGCCCACCACCGGCGCTCTCACCGGCGACAACGACCCGCTGCGGATCGATACCTAGCTCTACACTGTGCTGTTGCAGCCATTCCCAGCTAGCCACACAATCATCCAGCGCCGCGGGAAAGGCGCTTTGGGGCGCTGAGCGGTAATCGACCGATACCACGGTAATACCCAGGGCATCCACGAGGCGACGGCAGGTAGCATCGTCAGTATTGGCGCTAAAGCACAAATAACCGCCGCCGTGAATCCACAACAGCGCGGCATCGCTTGCCGGACTTGCCGGCTGGTATATCTTGCTACGTGATGGTCCATGCACTGCCCAACGAACTGTGGTCTGTGCATCCCCCCTAAAGGGGGGTATCAGCTTCACCAAAGCGTTCACCAGCATGCGAACAGGCGGCCAATGATAGGGCAGCGCCGGGATCCAACGCGCCGAACTTTGATAGTCAGGGTGTACTTTATTGAGCTTCATTGCGACCGTTTCCGCGAGCGTAAAAATACTATCTTTGGAGCGACATCACGGCATCCTGCACCGGAATATCACCGTCTGTAATCTCTATAATTTCTCGACGAATAGCGGGGGTATCGATGAGGGCTGCCAACATCCTGGCGACGTTGCCTCGAGCTACGGAACCGTAGCTAATGGCCAGTCCTGCGTTTACCCTGCCATTACCGTCCTCACTGACAAGCGTTCCGGGGCGCAGAATGACCCAGTCTAATTCCGATTGAGCCAAAGCATTGTCGGCCTGTCGCTTCACTTTCATATAGTGCTCGAAGCCGTCTTTTCTCGGCTGAGCGCGACCCGCATCCATAAAGGCGGAGACCAAATAGACACGCGCTATACCATTTGCCCGGGCTGCATGAACAGTTTTAATGACACCTTCCCCATCGATGGCGGTGGTCCGCTCAGGCCCACTGCCAGCGGCACCGGCCGAGAATACAACGACATCGCAATCCCGCGTGGCTGCAGCCAAGTCTTCCACTGACATGAACATAATGTCACCAAGCCAAGGGGTAATACCTGCACTCAGCAGTTTATCTGCTTGGTCAGGGTGACGATGTAGCCCTGTCACCCCGTGTCCCGCTTCAACCAGCATTGGACCCAGTCTTGAACCCACGCCTCCGGTAGCACCAATAATGAACACCTTACTCATACTTTATTCCGCGTTAGAGACCCAGTAACTGAAGCATGCCTCGACATTGTTTCTGGGGCCTTCTTAAGTGTCTGCGCTGGAAAATACCCGCAGGACAACAACGCCACTAATAATCAGGGCGATACCCAAAATGGCCGCTAAATCCATTTTTTGGCCGAAGACCACTGCGCCCACGATGGTTATTAGTGCAATGCCGAGCCCAGCCCACAGTGCATAGGCGACACCTATCGGAATCGTTTGGAGGACAAGCGAGAGAAAGTAGAACGAAGCGCCGTAGCCCGCCATTACCAGCAGCGTTGGCAGCAGCTTGGAAAAACCTTGTGACTCCTTGAGTGCACTTGTTGCTAGCACTTCAGCCACTATTGCGATTGCCAGGTACCAATAGCCCATATTGCTCTCCGAAAAAACTACGCCGATGATGGCCTTTAAGGCCGCAAAACCGCCTTGATCACTTTCCCCTGCTCAGTGTCTTCGACCGCTTTATTGATGTCTTCGAGTTTGTAGAATGTGATCAGCTTGTCAAACGGGAAGCGGCCCTGTTTGTATCACTCTACCAACCTGGGGATGAATACATCGGGAACACTGTCACCTTCGATGATGCCGCGCAGGCTGCGGCCAAACATAATACTGTTCATATCGATCGCACACTCTGTGCCCACAGGCGATACGCCAATGAGACCACATACCCCGGTCAACGTCAGAGAATCCACAGCTTGCCGGAGGACCTCGGGTATCCCCGTGCACTCCAGCGTGTAGTGAACACCCGTCGGCCTGATTTGATGGATACCCTCGATGGGGTCGCCCTGGGTCGGATCGATAGCATGGGTAGCACCTAATTCACGCGCCAACTCAAGGCGCGAAGCATTGGGGTCGACGGCGATGATTTGACTACATCCTGCGACCTTTGCCGCCATCACTGCGGCGAGCCCTACCGAACCGCAGCCAAATATCGCAATACTCATACCGGGTCGCGGATTGAGCGAGTTCATTATAGCTCTGGCACTGGTCGATACTGCCTACCGCACTGCAGACGAACCCACGGCCACATTGGCTAACAACCTCACCATTCTACATTACTAGTCACTACTGTAAAGCTAATATACAATACAGGTCTGTTAATAGGAACTAAGCCAATGAGTGCCAAACAAAGCGAGCCAGCAGATGCGGGAAAAATTACTGACTCGACACTGCACAGAATGCAAGAACGCGTTGGCATAGAAGTCCCGGAACCGCGCCGTTACCACAATGACGTGGTTACCCAGGACGGCTCGCGCCATTTCTGCTGGGGCTATGGCGATGACAACCCGCTCTACTGTGATGCCAACTATGCCAAAGATTCTCGCTGGGGTGGCCTGATCACCGCGCCGGGGTTTACCTACACCATGGGAGAAAATGACGTCCCTCCCCTGCCCCCGGAACTTAAGAAAAAGCTTAAAGGGGACCCACTCAGCGGGCTGGGTGCCTATCAGGCAGAAATGACTTTCGAATGGTGGAAGCCGTTAAAGGAAGAGGATCGCTGCTACTTGCGTAAGACCCTGGTCGGCACCCGACTGACAGAGGGTCGCTTGGGCGGCAAGTCGATTCATGAGGTACGCGGGATCTTCCAGCGCAACCAAGATGGGGAGCCTGTCGCCGCACGGCGAGGGCTGTTTATCGCCAACGAACGCAGCCGGGACAAGGATGACCAAAAGCCCGAGAAGAAAAAGAAGATCATGTCACTACCCGAGCCCTACAGTGATGAGGAACTTGCTGAAATCGATGCCTGCTACGAAGCAGAGAACGACATTCGCAGAGGGGCAACCCCCCGCTACTGGGAAGACGTAACTGTAGGTGAGACCCTGCCAAAAATGGTTAAGGGCCCGCTTAAACTCACCGACCTGATTCTCTGGCACATGGGCTGGGGGCTGCAGATTTCGCCCCCGGGGGCGTTCAAGCTCACACACGACGTACGCAAAAAAATACCCAGTCTGTTTCCCAAGGATCACCTCGGGGTACCCGATACGGTGCAGCGCTGCCACTGGCAGGAAGACTGGGCACAGGAGCTTGGCTTCCCGGGGCCCTACGACTACGGCGGTCAACGCGAGGTATGGCTCACCCACCTAATGACCAACTGGATGGGGGACGACGGTTGGCTGTGGAAATTTTCAGTGCAGCACCGGAAGTTCAACTTTCTGGGTGACACCTCATGGCTACATGGCGAGGTGACTAACAAGCAGGAGCTGGACGGCCGATTTGAGGTGCACCTAGACGTGTGGTGCGTGAACCGGGCAGGTGAAAAATCCAGCCTGGGCAAGGCCGTCATCCTGCTCCCCTCAAAGGAGCATGGCGCAGTTCTACTACCACAGCCGCCAGCGGACAATCTTACCGATCTGATTCAGTTCGAGGTCGCCAAATACAATCAGGAACACGCCTAATTCCGATCTGCGATCAAGCGGTCACTCACGGAGAGAAACATGAATTTACAGCATAAAATCGCCATTATCACGGGCGGCTCGGGAGGCCTAGGCATGGCCGCAGCGAAGGCGTTTCTCGCCAAGGGTGCCAAAGTGGCGGTCTTTGACCTACAGGAGGGCGACGTCAAAACACTGGCCGAAGCACATCCCGGACAGATCAAGTATTACGAGACCGATGTCATCAGCGAAGATAACGTTGCGACCAATATTCATCAGGTTGTGGAAGATTTCGGCGCTATTCATGTCTGCATCAACTGCGCAGGCTTCGGCCCCAGCGCAAAAACCTACAGCAGCCGCAAGGGTCCACACCCACTGGACCAGTTCCAAAACGTAATAAATGTAAACCTAGTGGGCACTTTTAATGTGCTGAGGCTCGCCGTCGAAAAGATGAGTGCCAACGAAGGTGAAGAAAAAGGCGTTGTTATCAATACGGCCTCGGTGGCCTACATGGATGGTCAGAAAGGCCAGGCTGCCTATAGCGCCAGTAAGGCTGGCATTGTTGGCATGACCCTGCCTATTGCCCGAGATCTTGCCGAACTGGGCGTGCGCATCAACGTGATTGCGCCGGGACTGATGGGTACGCCCGCCATGATGGCCATGCCAGAAGATTTTCGCCAGGGGCTGGAGCGCATGGTGCAGTATCCGAAGCGCTTGGGGCAGCCAGAAGAGTTCGCCCTGCTGGCGACCCAAATTGCGGAGAACCCTTATCTCAATGGTGAGACCATTCGTCTCGACGGTGCCATACGCATGTAACTTGACCGGAAATTCCCGCTAGCCGCAATGCCTAACCGGGCCGGTACTAACCTGTTCTAAGCAGGAAACAGGAGCCTAAGGGCCCACCGCCGTTCGCCACAGCAGCAACCCTTGGGCGCCGGGCCAACTGCCGTTCACCCGCCTCTCCCTTCAGCTGCAGGATCGCCTCGTAAAAGTAGCCAAAGCCGTGGGTGCGTCCCCCTGACAGCTGGCCGCCATTGGTATTCAGCGGTAACTGGCCATTCCGGGCTATATTGTCCCCGCCCTGCAGAAAATCCTTTGCCTCACCTTTGCCACAGAACCCTAGCGCCTCTATCCAAGACAGCGTCAACATGGAAAAGCCGTCATACAACTGCGCTGTGTCAACATCTGCCGGACTCAGATCTGTCTGCGACCACATCGAAGACGCCGCATCATGGGCGGCCATCTCGGTCAGATCTGGAGAATAGTTGTCCCAGGAATCCTGCCCATGCAGCGCACAGCCCATCGCCTCAAGATAAACAGGACTGGCAACATCGTGCGCTGCCTCGGCGCGGGATACAATAATCGCCGTGCTGGCGTCCACTGGCACATCACAATCGAATAGGCACAGCGGCGAACTGATCATGCGTGCACTCAGATAATCCGCCATATTGAGCGGCTCAGTGAACACCGCCTTGGGGTTCAGTGCCGCATTGCGCCGATTGTTGATCGCTATCTCGCCCAATGCTTCGCGGCTTGTACCAAAATCATGAAAGTGCCGCTGGGCATATAGCGCAACGGTATTGACCGCAGAGTAACCCCTGAAGGGCACCATCCACTGAAACGGTCCGGAAATTCGCTCGCCCCCCGTGCCCGAGACACTGGCCTTGCGATCCGCTGTGACCGACGAGGCCTCCGTCACCGTACGAAATACCAAAACGTGTCGACACAGGCCACTGGCCACAGCCACGCAGGCATTAACGATCGCACCCGCCTGAGCCGGCCCCTCCCAACCAGCGGAATGCCAACTCAATTTGAGTCCCATGGCATTCTTCACGTCCGCTAGCGCCACCGGACCAAACCCGGGAGCAATGTCCTTTCGGACTCCAGGGTATGAGCAGAGACCATCGATGTCCGCAATACTCAGGCCAGCATTTGCAATGGCCTCCAATGAAGCGTCTAGCGTCAGGTCAATTGCAGATTGCTCAACCTTACGCCCGACCGCCGATTGGCCTGCACCACTGAAGACAACCCGTTTCGTATCTAGCAAGAAGCCATCCCATTTCCCTTAAGAACAAACACATCGGTAAGTGGGCATGTCCTTATTCGGACGGCCCGCATTTAACTTTACAGCTATGTACAGTTTATGTAATCTGAAAGCGTACCACAATCTCAGGACAGGCCCACCCCGTCCGCTACTGACTCACAGGCAAACCACTATGACCCATATGTTCGATTACACCGTGCCGGATCATGTTCCAAAAGACCTGGTCTTTCCTCTAGACGGCGAATCTCACCCAGAACTAAAAAAGAATCCCTTCAAGGTATTTGCCAACCTCCATAAAGAGGCGGCACCTATTTTCTACAATCCGGCCGCCTTTCAAGGAGCCGGTGGCTGGTCTATTTCTGATGGCGCAATCATCAAGGAGATCTTAAAAAGCCCCGAACTTTTTTCCTCTAAAAATGGCACGGGCTTTTCTTTTTTGCTGGGACAGGAACTCGATCTAATCCCGCTCGAGATCGATCCGCCCGAACACTTCAAGTACCGAATTCACTTCAACAAGCCGCTGTCTCCGCAAGAGATCGCCCCAAGAGAGGATGCCGTGCGCTCCACAGCCGTAACGCTGCTGGAAAAGTTTCAAGCGCAGGGCCGATGTGAGTTTATTGAAGACTTTGCTGTGCAATTCCCAGTGCGAATCTTTATGGATCTGTTCGGGATGCCGCCGGAGGACTTCGACAAAATCCTCGACTATGAGTACAAACTGCTGCACGTCTCCAACACGATTGAAACCCGCGCCCAAGCGGCTCGGGATATCTACAATTACCTCGTTGACATGCTGGCGACGAAGCGAACTAATCCCGCAGAAGACCTTGCCACAGCGATTCTCGGCTTTACGGTGGACGATCGCGAACTCACCGACAAAGAAATAATAGGCATGTACTTCCTGCTGTTTGTAGGAGGCTTAGACACGGTTGCCTCATCGTTGGGCTTCGCCTGGCGCTATCTGGCGGCTAATCCAGAAGCGCAGCAGCAACTACGGGACAACCCGAACCTGATCCCTAGCGCTGTTGAAGAATTTTTCCGTATGCACTCGGTGGTAGAGGTGAGGCGCAGCGTCACCGAAGACGTTGTGTTCCACGGCGTACAGTTGAAAAAAGGCGATTTCGTGAACTGCATTACGGCGGTCGCCAGTCTCGATGACAAGGAGTTCAAAAACTCCCTGGAGGCAGACTTTGAGCGATCTCCCAACCGGCACTGTGCCTTTGTTTTTGGACCGCATCGCTGCATGGGCTCTAACCTTGCCAGGCTGGAGATGCGGGTGGCTCTGGAGGAGTGGCTTAACCGTGTGCCCGCGTTCAGCGTCGAGGATGGCGCTGAAATTGATGTCAACCTAGGCGCCGTTGTCTCTCTAGCGAGGCTGCCACTGACCTGGTGACCAGCCAACGACTCGTAGACACATCACTGAATCAGGAGCACCAATGAGCAAGAGCACTGAAGAACAGGTTTACAAGGCGTTTTCAGATGCCATCAACAGCGGCGACCTCGCGGGCGCATTCCAGTACACAACCAACGACATTTCCTTCAGGCCCATTGGTAGCCACCCGGAAATGGGCCGTGAATTCAGAGGCATGCAGGACATTCTGGAAAATTGCTGGATGAAGGTCTTCCAGCATATCGATGAGAACGGGGTTGCAATCACCGTCAATGACATTGTGACGGCAGACGGTATCGCCTTTGTACAGTTCGATGGCAAGGCGAGCGGCCGCACCGGTATACCTTACAACAACAAGTATGTGCACCTGCTTCGGTTCCGCGATGACAAAATCTGCAGCATTACCGAGTTCCTAGATACAAGTCTGTTTTACACGCTTTTGGAACAATAGAGCCGATAACGGAGACACAAAAATTGACCCAGCACATCACACGAAGAGACTTTCTCAACGGCGTTTCCATCAGCCTAGCCGGCGCGGCCATGATCAGTCCACAGACCACACTGGCGGCGGCAGTAAAGTCAGCATCGGGGCGCTCAGGCGAATACTACCCGCCAGCGTTAACGGGTATTCGCGGCAGTCATGACGGCTCTTTCGAAAGTGCTCACGCCCTGGCCTGGCGTAGTGAGAAACCTTCGAGCTATCAGGCGCTCGACGAGGAATACGACCTCATCGTAGTCGGTGCGGGCATCAGCGGCTTAGCTGCCGCCCTGTTCTATCAGCAAAAGACGGACAAAGACGCACGCATCCTGATACTGGACAACCATGATGACTTTGGCGGCCATGCCAAGCGCAACGAATTTCACAGCCAGGGCCAGATGTTGCTCGGCCCCGGTGGCAGCGGTAACTTTCAGGATTCTCACCTCTACTCCCAGCAATCCAA
>MDTG01388933.1_pt1 | contig 16540 bp, 14 predicted proteins | sample 811421 | NCBI WGS metagenome assembly MDTG01 (sample SAMN05326645, study PRJNA326480) | marine metagenome | isolation source: seawater | place: Pacific Ocean: South East | collected 2011
GTATTTCTTTTATTGATTTTTTAATTAAATCTAATCTATTATAACAACAGTAAAGAATTGGGCTTTTAATTTTCATAATTTAATTTTCTTTAAATTTTCTTTGAATTTTTAAAATATTGTTCTCAGTTTTGAAGCAAAATATTAATATAGTTGGAAACAAAAATATAACAGATAAACCTAAAAATATAGAACTGAATATCATAGCAGTAAATATTAATTTGAAATAATCATTTTTAAAAAATGAAAAAATTAAATAATAAAAATATATACAGTAAAGCAATCCTGCTTCTCTAACTATGCCCATTAACAGGTTATGTGGATGGTAATCATCCTTTGTAACAATAAAATTTGCACCAGTGGCTGTTTTATAACTTATGTTTGAAATCAATTCAGAATGATCTGGGAACAATATATTGGGAAACTCGTTTATAAAAATAAGGTAAGACTGAAAATAGGTTGAGAATCTAATATAGTTTGAGTGATCAAATATAGTAAATAATCTTAACATCTCAGATGCATCATCTGAAGAAGTGGGCAATCTAATCAAACCATTATCTGAAATTATTGGAGTATATATCTTCATTGGATCTTCGACTGAATTTACAATCAAATAACCAATAAATATTAAAAATATTTGTGATAATAAAAATAAAAATATAATTTTCTTGTTTCCAAAATTTTTAAAAAAAGACATTAAGAAAGTTGCTAAAAAGAAAATCAATCCAGCTCTGCTTTTAGTTAAAAATAAAATAATCATTCCTAAAAGTAGATAAATTATTAATAATAAATTTTTTTTATCTTGATAACTATAAATAGCTAAAAAAATCAATGCTAGTAAAATTATCGATGAAAAATTTACATCTACTTTATTTATTGTAAATCTACTTTGAAAATAATTATAACTTACAGAGCATAATTTTTTATCACAATTATTTTCTATACCTTTGCATAAAGCTGGACACTCGGAAATGAATGTTTTGGGAGGTATTTTAAAGTTTTTTTTATAAGTTTTTTTTTCTTCAACACCGTCGATTTCTTCTATTTTGGAAACATCCTGATTTAATTTATAAATTACTTCATAATTTGAAACATGTGGATGTATTTTGTAAAAAACTAAAATTAAAAAAAAGATTAAAAAAATTGATAATTCTTTTATATTTAAATTTGTTTTTAGTTTTTCTTCAAAATCAAAAGATAATATTATAGTTATAAAAATAAGATATATTTTAATAGCGTCAATATTTTCTGAGTAAGCCAGTATGAATATGCCAAGTAGTAAACCTATTATTAATTTTAAATAATTTATTTTGAAACTTAAAAAAAAAAATATTGAGATTAATTGAATAATTAAAATTAAATTTAAAAAATATTGATATCCAACTAAAAACCAAGCAAGTAGAGAAAACAAAAAGAAATGCTCTATTTTAAAATTTACTGAAAACATATATTTGTAAGAATATTTTTTTTAATTATTTCTCATTGTTTATTAACTAGCATTTTATATATTAATTAACTAATGATTCCAGTTTTTAAAAAAAAATATAAATTAATAATATGGTTATTACTAGTTTCTAATATTACATTACTAATCGGTGCTTTATTATTTTTTGACTACTACAAAAAAAGAAAAATTAATCAATACAATACATTGTTTGAAAATAAGCAGGAAGAAATTAAAAATATAGAGAGTATTTTTAGTCATTACTATCATACAAGTAAAAAATTTGTATTTAATAGAAAAGAAACAAAAATAATAAATTCAGAAAAGAATAGTTATATTTTAAATAAAATCGATACCAATTTATATTTTGCAAAAGTAACTGGCAAAAGTAGTGCATATTTAGAACTTTATGAGAATGATTTGATTTTAGCATCTGCATCTGGATTATTTTTTAAAATAAAAGATGAACAACTCGACAACCAAAAAATTACACCAAAGAAAATAAATTCTAACATTGAAAAATTCTTTTATAATAAAAAATTTTACTTAAGATCAAATTTTGGTATTAAAGATATCTTAGTTCATCATGATGAGCTTTATGTTTCATATAATAATGAGTTTAAAAAAAACTGTTATAATACAGGAGTTTTAAAAGCAAAAATAAATGAAAATTATTTAATATTTAAAAAATTTTTTAATCATCATGAATGTAAATCTGAAGAAAATTCAAAATATAAAACATTTTCTGTAAATCAGGCTGGTGGAAGATTTATTGATTTTAAAGAAAATTTTTTATTAACTCATGGTAGTTATTCCGAATTTGATGAAGTTCAAGACTCAAAAAGTATATTTGGAAAAATTTTAATGATAGACAAAAATGGTAATTTAAAAAAAATATACTCAAAGGGTCACAGAAATCCACAAGGTCTTAATTTATTTGAAAATAATATAATTTTTCAAACTGAACATGGGCCAAGTGGAGGAGATGAAATAAATATTATTAAAGAAGATCAAAATTATGGATGGCCTTTAGCCTCATATGGTAATCACTATGAAGGTCAAAGTCATGTTGGAACTTATTATCCTTTGCCGAAACCACACGATAATTTTGTTGAGCCGATTAAATTTTTTAAAAAATCAATTGCAATAAGTCAGATCATCAATGTTCCAAATATTTTTGACAAGACTTCAAAAAGCTCAATATTTTTAGCATCTATGAAAATTAATGAGGATTATGGAGAAAAAATAAACTTGTATAAATTTAAATTTAAAGAAAAAAATTTGAACTTAGACGATATAATTCCAATAGGCGAAAGGATTAGGGACATTATATACAGTGAAAAAAGAAATGAACTAATAATGTTTTTAGATACTAGCGCAAGTATTGCTTTTTTAAGTGCTGCTAAAAAATAATTGATGAAATTTTTATACCATTTTTTTAAGGAAAATTATAAATATGTTTCTGTTTCTATAATTATATTTTTTGCATGTTACTATAATCTTTTTTTGGGAAGTAACTTTTTTAACTCAAATGAGTTAGATATATATGTTCTTTTCAACTATTTATCTGAGTCAAATCTTGGTGGATGGAGACTGGATAAAATTATTGGTACCAATATGCATATTGGAGATCCTAGTTTTAATGCATGGTCAGTATTAAGTTTAGTTTATAATTTACCTATAGAAAATAAAATTTTACTTCATAATGTAATTTTTGCAATTCTAAGCTTATATTCATCATTATCACTCTTCTACTTAATTTGTTTTGCAAACCCTAAATTAAATAAAATCTACAGTATATTAATATCTTGTTTACTATTTATATCTATATTGAGATTAGAGTTTAACTATGTGTTTTCATGGTTACTTGTTTATCCAACAATTATACTGACATGCATAACATTATTTAAATATTTCCAGTCTCAAAATAATAAATATATTTTTCATCTCTTTATAATTTTTTTTATCGGATTTCATTTTGGTTCAATTTTTGCAATTCAACAAAGTTTATTTTTTAGTTTTATTTTTTTTTTATTTTACTCATCTTTTTTTAAAAAAAATTTATTTATCCCCTATTTTAAAATCATTATAATTAGCTTATTTGCGCTACTACTAACAAGTAGTTGGATATTATATCCTTACATTTTAGAAATAATTTTATCAGAAAAAACTTTTATTAGAACCGCTGATTATAAAAGTTATGAAATAATTCAAATAGATTTATCTATATTTAAACTTTTTTTTAATACATTATTTGGTTCATTTTTAAATACTCGGGAAATAAGTTTGCCCGACAAGGATATAACTCCTTTTTTTCATTGGAATAATACATTGGGTATTTTTTTTAACTTTATATTTTTATTTTATTTATTTACAAAAAATACAAAAAATTTCTGGATTTACTTGTGCAAGTATATTATTTTGTTTTACTTCTGTCATATCGTATTGTCAGAAATAAGCCCAATTTACTACTCATTAAATCTTTTTATTTTTGACACTATGTCATGGTCTAAAGTAAATGTAGAATTGTATATTTTTCAATTATTGCTTTTAAGCTTTTTTTTAACAAATAAAGAAAAAATATTAAATAATACAAAAATTAAAATTTATTATTGGTTAATAGTATTTTACTCATTTATAATTATTTTATTTTCAATTGATATATTGCTAAATATTGATTTTTCAAAAAGTTTTTTATCTTTCTTTATTAATTTATTTTTAAATTTATTTTTTAATTTAAATCTTGAAAATGATGCTCTTAATTTATTTGTAAATGATTTATATGAAAGAATAAAATTTATAATTAATTATAAATTTTTATTAATTCACTTAACATCTCTATTCTTATTGCAATATTTGATTTTAAAAAATAAATTTGAAAATGAATTTAGAAAAGCTTGTTTTGTAATTTTAATTCTTTTAAATAATTTTTTTTCTATATCGTACTTTACACCTATGGAAAAAAATAATTTTTATTTATGGAAAAATCTTAAAGAAAGTAAAATTATAAAACCAAATGAAAGGATAATGGCACTATCACAAAATTATTTACTAAATTTGAAAAACGAAAAGGTTGATTATGCAAATTTAGATGAAAATGAAATAAGTAATTGGATAATAAAAAACCCAATAAGAGAAAGTAAAAAACACTATGGTATAATGTCTCCACCTTTTTTATCATTCTCAAGCAATGCAAGCTTTATTCTAAGTGATCTTCTAAATGATAATTTATCTTTATTCGACAATGTACCAAAAAATATAAAGTCAGGTTTTACATCAGAAAGTAGTTTTGAAATTCTTCAAGAAGGGATTTATAATAATAATTTTATTAACAATTTGTCTATAAATTACGCTTATTCTCTTTTTGATTTAAAAAAATTAAATATTATAAATGATAATCTTGAATCATTTTGGAATGATGAAAATTTATTTATATATAAAATAAAAAAATCATTACCTTATTATTATCTCCCAAAAAAGATTTCTACCACTAATAATAAATTTTATGAATATAGTATTGATAAAAATGAAGTATATTTATCAAGAGATGACTTTAAAAAATATAAAAATCTGAAATTAGGCCCGGCAGAATACAGTTTTAAAATTTTAAACAATTCTTATTTTGAAGTTAATTATAAATCTAAGTCAGAAAATATACTGGTAATATCGAATTTATATGATGAAAATTGGAAACATACATCTGGCAAAAATTTAAAAATTATAAATGTTAATGATTATTTTACCGGTATAGTTTTAAAACCTGGTGACTATAAATTTAATTTATATTTTGATAACTCAAAATATAATTTTGGTATTTATATATCATTGATTTCATTATTATTATTACTTTACACAAAATTTTTTATTTTACGAAAATAAAACATTAATAAAATATATGAGAGTTGCATGACGTAAACAAATATATGGCTTAAAGATATACTTTTGCTATTTTGTTTTGTATCAGCATAATAAGCTGGAAATTCTGAGATAATGTAATTATTTTCATAATAATATAATATATTGGCCAAGTGTTGGGCTGGACTTTTAAAAATTAATTTTTTTTTTACCATTTTCTTTAATGTTTCACTTTTAAAAAATCTATAACCTGCACTAAAGTCTGATATTTTATTAGTAATCAATAACTTGCAAGTAGTTGTATAAATATTGCTAAATAATGATCTAGAAAAACTTCGATTTATAACTTTTGATTTTTCTAAATACTTTGATCCAATTATTAGATCAGATTTATATTTTTTATATATTTTAATTGCTTTTTTAATATCTTTTGGATCTGATGAAAGATCTGCATCCATATCTGTTATCATATTTACTTTTTTATTTTTTAAAATCCATTTAAAGCCAATAAATGAAGCCTCACATCTGCTAGACAGTTTAAAAAATCCAATTTTTTTTCTTTTTTTTTGATATAAAATTTTATAATTTTTTTTGAAATATTTTTTAATTTCATTACTTGTTTGATTTGAATAACTTCCATCTACAAAGCAGAAAAAAAACTTAATATTTTTTATTTTCTGAAATGAATAAAAGATTTTTTTTATACTCTTTTGCTCTTGATAGGTTGGGATAACCACACCAATTTTCATGTTTTTAAATCATTTAAGGTTTTAAAATTTTTTATAAAAATATACTTTTTTTTTAAATTTTTTAATTTTCCTATATTTATATAGAAAATTTTATTAACTTCAGCTGCATAATAATCTGATAATGAATTGCCGATATAAATATAATTTTTTTGGCTTGAATTGTAAAAATTTAAAAAATTCTTAACAATCTCAGATTTTATAATTGGAGAACCATAAATTTTATAAAAATAATCATATATTTTTAATTTTTTTAGAATTTTAATAATTTCTTTATTTGGAGTAGCTGTAATTAAAATTATTTTTTTATTTTGATTTAATTTAATAAATTTTTTTGCTCCTAAAACCCATTTACTGGAGCACACCCGATTTATCACAATTTTTGAAAAAAGCCTGGAATATTTAACTGTATTTTTTTTGGTCTGTTTTATCCCAGACCATTTTAAATATAAGGGTATTTTAACAAATCTGCTAACTCCTAGATTCTCATAATGATGATTTGCAATTCTTTTTTTTTGCGTATCATTTATTTTATTTTCAAAAATTTTAATAAATGCTTTAGCTTTTACATCATCTGATTGTTTAATTGTTCCATCAAAATCAATAAAAATAAATTCTTTATTATTTAAAAAATTTTTCTTCATAAAATTAAATTTTTAAATTTTTTACACAGTTGATAAATGAATTTTTTTCCATTTTATCTCTTGTTTCTTGTGTAAATGAAGCTACATGTGGGGACAAAATAACATTATCTAATTTCGTTAATTTTCCAAAATATGGTTCTATTATAAAACAATCAAGAATAGCTTTGAATGTTTTATAATTTTTTAATTTTTTATATAATGCATTTTCGTCTATAAGACCACCTCTTGAACAATTAACCAATAATGAGTCATTAGAAATTTGATTTAGTTTTTTACTGTTAATAAAATATTTATTTTTTTTATTATATGGAATGTTTAAAGTTATGATTTTACTTTTTTTTAATATTAAATCGAGATTTTTTTTTGATGAATATTTTTTAATGTTGGGATCATAGATTTTTATTTTACATTTAAATGGTTGAATTAAAGATTTAATTTTTTTTCCAATTTTACCAAAACCTATTAATCCTACTTGACTATTGGTGAGCATTTTTGCTTTAATTTTTTTCCATTTTCCACTTTTCAAATAACTATTATGGTAATAAGAATTTTTTAAAGTTAGTAGTATTTGAGCTATAACAAATTCAGATACTGCTAAAATAGGTTCTTTATCAGTTTTATATATTTTAATTTTTTTTTTAAATGCAAATTTATCAATATTATCAATTCCAGTTCCACATCTCGATATTACCTGAAGATTTTTTGCTTTATTTAAAATTTTTTTAGAAATTTTTTCTGTACCAGAGATTATTCCTATAGTTTCACTATCTATTAAATTTAACAATTCTTTTTCATTTAATTTTCTTCCAAAAGGATTAAATTTTATTTTAATTTTTTTTGAAATAATTTTACTGTTTATATTTTTTTTACTAAATGAGCTCGTACATATTAAAATATTCCACATACTTCAAAGTTTTATTTTTGTTTAAGAATGTTTATTGATTAAAATTTTCACAAAATTTATTTTACATAAGTATATTTATGATGTTCAAAATCATATACTTTTTTTCTATCAGAGCCTAGGCTAATTCTTGTTTTTTTCAGATCTTCAATAAACTTTGGTAATTCAAACTCCGCATCTAAGGCTGTATCATCATAATGCATCCAATCTGTAATACCAATTTTAATATGCTTTTCAATAACTTTTGCTCCAATGGCAACTGCAAGAATTGAACCTAAATTTCCAATATCATGAGAAGAGTAACCAGGAATAATATTTTTATTTTTTTTAGATACATCAACATATTTTCTTAATATGTCTAAATTTAAATCTTGAAAACTAGCTGGATATGATGAAATTGCATGCATTAATACAATTTTTTTTTTCTTAAACAAATTTAAAATAAATTGAAGATATTTTTCACTGGTCATCCCGGTAGAAATATAAGTTAGAGGAGTATTCTGATTAGCTACAAATTTTATAAAATTTTTGTGCACTGAAATTGTAGATGGAATTTTAAAATACTTAAAACCTTCCTTTTTTAAGTAAAGATAACTCTTAATATCCAGAGCAGAAAATATAACTTTTAAATCATATCTCTTTTGATAATATTTTATTATTTCAATTTGATCTTTGGTCAGCTCTAAATTTTTTCTATATTCTAAAAAATTTTTACTTATAGGAGTTAAATATTTCTTCAAAAGTATTTTTTTTTGATAAAAATTTTCTACATCTCTTCTTTGAAATTTAATTACTTTGCAGTTAGCGTTTATTGATAAATCTAAAAGCTTAATTAGCCTATCAGTACTTCCTTGATGATTAGTTGTAAACTCCGATATAATTTCTAAATTTTTTTCAATTTTAAAATATTTTTTTTTATCAAAATCGGATTCGAAATCAAAACCAACTTTTATAATTTTTAAGTACTTAAATTTATTTTTTATTATACTGTAAATATTTTTTTGAGTATTAATATCTATTATTTGTTGAAGACCATTAAGATCATTTTTTATTCTAGTTTTTTTAAATATATCTTCATCTTCTGAAAACTTTCTAAAATCAAATCCATATAAGAAAATATTTTTTCTAAGTTTAAAACTATTTAAATAAGCAAGAACATTAAGTAATCCAAATTGAACTGAGCCAATTTTATAATTAAAAAAATTTTTTATCGAAACTTTAGAATCTTTACTAATTAAACATAATTTATCAGTTTCAAATCTTATTTTTGGAACAAATTCACCAATTTTATCAAAATTAATACTAATACTTAAAATTTTTTTTTTTTTATTAAAATACCTGAGAGATGGCCCTCTACCCAATAATGCTATACTAGGACTGGATGTAATTAATTTTGAAATTGACATTAATTTTATTATTTATGTAAATAATTTTTATATCTTATGAAATTATTTTTAGCAATTATTTCTAAAATTTTTAAATCTTTTTTTTCATCAATATCAAAATCTGTTTCTTTTGGTGCAACTACATAATATTTGCTTTTTCCAAGAAAGTTTTTTGAATATTTTTTTGGGAATTTAAAATATTCACCAGAAAAAATTTTAAATAAAGGCTTGCAGTCTTGACTTCTTATCATTGATTTTTTTGTCATTTCTTTATTTATTGGATAAATAAGATTGTTTTTTGCTATAAATAATCTGCTTTCTGCTTTGTGTATTATCATAACAGTTTTTTTTTTTCTTTTAAACAAATTGAATCCTTTCTTAAATATCTCTATTGATCTTAATGGATGAGTTGGTCTCAACCAAAGAATGGCATCTGGGTATTTAATTTTTTTTTTTTTTATAAAATTTTTTTAAATCAAGTAGTATATCTTCCTCCATTGAGTTATCTTTAGATGCAAAAATAGACCTTTTATGAAATATTATATTGGATTTGCTCTTAGTAACTTTCATATATCTTTTACTATCTGTGCTTAAAATTATTTTTGAAATAAAATTAAGCTTGTTAGCAAAATTTATTGAATGTTGAAATAATGGTGTACCCATAAATTTTGAAATATTTTTATTGGGAAACCTTTTTGATCCACTTCTAGCTGGTATAATTGCATGAATGTTCATTGAAGTGAGTAACTTACCACATTATTAATTAATTTTGTAATCTTAATACCTGGCCAAAAACTTTTAGAACAACATTCTGCAATTTCATCCTCATAAATTTGGATAACTTTATTTCCAAGTAATAAATTTTCTAAAATAACTGAAGTAGATCCTATTGCTAATAATAACTTTTCTTTATTTTTTTTATTTTTATTTTTAAAAAGTTTTTTTAATTTTTTTTTCAAAATAAGCTGTTCATTCATTTCTGCAGTGTTAGGGTGAATTTGAGTTTCTAGTGTTTCAAAATTTTTTATTTTTTTTTTTTTTATAAAGTTCTGAAATAATTTCATAGATTTTATCATAATTACTTATTGAAAAAGGTAATACTATTTTTCCTTTTAAATTATTTAATCTATAATTTATTTTTTTTTCAAAATCATTTTCTTTCCACAATAATTTTTTTATCATATGTTTTTTAATTTTATTGTCTGAAAAATATATTTTATCTGGTGCATCATTGTTTTTATATAAATGAATTGGAAATGGCTGGAAAGATTTTATTATACCTATTGTTTTAATTTTTTTATCTTTCCTTTTAATATTTCTAATTAATAAATTTTGAAAAGGTTGTCCTTCATAAGACATCAATACTTTCTTAAAAGAAATGTATTTTATTTTTTTGTTTATTTTAATATTCAAAATATAAGCGAAAAAAGAATATACATTTAGCGAATAAATGATTTTTTTACTAAATAATATAGAAAAAATAAAAGATACTAAATAATATATGTTAATTAAAGTATTTGATCTAAACATTGATATTTTTGAAAATACAATAATGTTTTTTGTTTTTTGATAATCAAAATTTTTATCAAGATTAATACATAAGTATAAACTTGATTTTGAATGAGAGCGGGTAAACAAATATCTATCATTTTTTAGTTTTCCATTTATTAAGTCATGATTTTTTATCCAAGTAACATAAAAGTTGTTGTAATTTTTTTTTAAATTTTTTGGAAAATAAATTTTATAATTCAATATAGAAAATATTAAAATTATCTCTTTAATATAGAGATAGACCAAATTTCTAAAATTTTTTTTTAAATAAAAATATTTAAGGAATGATTTGCTAAAATTATCATACCAAGTACAAGGATATAAATAGGGGCTATTATAAATGCCATTTTTTCTAAGATTAGAGGAAAAATTTAAATATTTTTTTAAAATAAAATTTTGTCTATTTTCTAAATATTTACTAAATAACATTACATGATCTGCAAGGTTTTAAGCTTTGGCGTTTATCATTTAAATGTTTATTTCTAATTAATTGATAATTTTCACTTAGCCAAGTTTCTGAAAGATCCCCATTATATTGTTTAATTTGAAGTGTAGATTTGTAGTCAGTATCGCAAGGATTTACTTTTCCGTCCCACCATATAAACATTCTTCTCCATAAATCTGAACATGAGGTATTTATATTGTTAGGTTTTTGAATATAAATATTTTCCCAAGGGTTGTATTCCACAAATGCTACTTGATTAACCAAACTTTTCCAAAATTTTTCCATTTCTTGAAAGTTTTGTTCATCAGAATATTTTACTCCTGAAACTCTAGTGATAATTTTTTTTTTTTTATAGTCTTTTTCTTTAATTGAATTAAATAATTCGATATTTTTTAAAACTATTTTTAATTTTCCATTCACTCTTAATTTGCTGTATAATTTTTCATCTGCTGCATCTGCCGAAAATACTAAAGTTTTTACACCACTTGATAATATTGCATGGCACTTGCTTTCATTTAATAGTGAAGCATTTGTATTTATTTTTAAATTCAAAAATTTTCCGTCTGTATATTTAATCATTTCTTCGAATTCTGGATTAACAAGAGGTTCTCCTCTTGATGCTAATGATATAAATTCAATATTGCCCTTGGCTTTATCAATTATATCTTTAAACAAATCAATTTTCATTGTGCCCATGTATCCATTTTTCTTAGTCGTAAAGCTTTTATCTGTTTCAAAACAAAAAACACATCTGTAGTTGCATATTGAAGAAGGTTCTATTTGCAAATATGGAGGATATTCATCTAAAATTTTTTTGTCTGGATAGACTTCATATCTATATCTATGTATCAAATAATTTGGCCAGTCATCTAGATCAGTAATATTAAGCTCATCAATAATGTTGTTTGTCAAATTAAATTCATTATTTGTTTTAAATAATAATTCATCTTTTATTTTTAAAAAAATTTTTTTTTGTTTATCATTAAATTGTTTTGAATTTGATATATCTAATTTTTCAATTTTATTTAATATTAATTTAACTGGTGCATTTTTTTCTCCAGTAAGATTTATAAAACTATTTTTTTTTTTATAAACCATATCTATATTTTTTTTCTTTTTAAATTTTTAATCCAAAATTTTAATTGGGGTATTTGCCATTCATAATCAACATCTAATCCAGCTTCAGAATAATAAGGTAATATTTTTTTTCCCATCCATTTTTGAGGCAGAAGGTTATTACTCATATTTTTAAAACACCTAGGTCTGACTATTGAAAATGACATATCTGCATAATAAACATCTCCTTGAGCGTCTCTATCGCAATTGAGTGTTTTAGGATTCCCAAAATATTCAAACTTTACAAATGGATCTAGATATCCTTTTGAATTTATTTTCCGAGCTCTTAATGGAGACCACATATTGTATTTTGAAACACTCACAATAGAATCGGCTTTAGGATTTTTTTTTATTACCTTTATAGCATTGTCTAGCATTTTAGATGTTAACGTTGCGCTGTTTGCAAATAATAATACAAAAAACTCAATATCTTTATTTCTTTTAATAATTTTATTTGCAACATAATGAAAAACATCATCCCCTAACGCCTTACTATCGTTTAATTTTTTTGGTCTTTCAATAAATTTCACTCCATATTTTTGCGATTTTTTTTTTATTACTTCAGAGTCGGTTGAAACATATATTTCATTAATACTTTTTGATTTTTTACATTCTGTTAAGGGGTATTCAAAAAGCATTTTAGTTCCAATTTTATATATATTTTTATTTGGAAAACCTTTGCTTCCCTTTCGGCCTATTAAAATAGCTGCAATCATTTAATAAATTAATAAAAAATATAGTTATTTAATATCTTTCTTAATTTCTTTTATAGTATCTATTAAACCTTGTCCAATATCCACATGGAATGGCAATGTATATTTTTTGCTTTCATACTCAATTAAATTGTAAGGGGTGTAATGATAATGTCCTGTGCCAGTGTTAAGTTTGTTGGAAAAATTTACTTTAATTTTTTTTCCTACAATTTCAGAAACTATCTGAATAATATCACTTAATTTATAACTTGTTTCTCCTGTAATAATAATGCTTTGATTATCATACTTCTTATCAATTAAATCCACACTTGCTCTTGCAGCATCTTCAACATGAATATACTCTCTTTTTGAGTCTGATCTACCTATGTAATTAATTTTTTTGTTCTTAATTATTTTTTCTAATAAATTATAAATTCCATTAAGTGAGTTTGATCTTGGACCATAAAGAGAACCATACCTTAAAATTCCATATTTCAATTTATTCATTTTACAAAATTCTCTGATATATAATTCAGCTGAAAGCTTGCTACACTTATAATAATAACCTTGTTTACTATAAACATAAATAGTACTAGCAAAAACAAATTTTTTTACATTATTTTTATTGCACATTTCTAAAATTTTAACTACTGGTAAAATATTTTCTAATATTGTCTCTTTTGGTTTTTTTTTTGAAGCTTCAATGTCTGATATACCGGCAAAATTATAAACATAATCTACACTTTTAAAAATACTTTTATAATTATCAATTTTTTTTATGTCTCCTTTAAAGAATCTTTGATTTTTTTTTAAATAGTTTGATTGATTTTTGTCAAAAATTAAAACATTGTGACCTAAGCTTGATAAATGATCAGCAACATGTGATCCCAGAAAACCGCTTCCTCCAATAATTAAAAATTTCATAAAATAATTTTATAATTTGATTAAAATAAAATCAAATTACTCACCTCCTGAAATAGAAATATTTTCATTAGTTATAAATGAATTTTTATCACTCAAAAAGAAATATATATAATTTGCAATTTCTTTGGGTGTAGAAATTCTTTTCACTGGAATTAAACCTATTCGTTTTTTCATTTCTTTTGGTGTTCTAAAGTTATTTATTTTGGTATTACACAATCCTATTCTTAAATTATTTATTAAAACATTTTTTTTAGCCCAATTTTTATAAATTTGAGGAATAAATTCAGATGCATGTTTAGAATAAGAATAGTTAAAGGAATTTATACCTCCACCATATTTGATCCCAATACTAGAACAATTTACTATTCTCCCGTAGCCTTTTTTTAACATTTTTTTTACTGCATGCCTTATTGTAAACATAGGAAATATAGCATTTATTTTAATGGACTCGCTTAAACTATTTAAATTTGTATTATTATAATTTTTTCTATCAATATAACCAATAAGATTTACAACTTTTGAAAAAGTAAAGTTTAAATTATTTTTTAAGAAAATATTAAACTTTTTTTCACTTATATTGTAAAAATTCTTTTTTATTATTTTTATATTTTTTTCTTTTGATAAATTTTTTATTTTTTTTGAATGCTTATTACAGTGTGCAAAAATTTCAATTTGATCCTTTAAAAGAATTTTTATTAATTCCACACCAATATCTGAACTGGCTCCTAAAATTAAAATTTTTGAATTCATAAACAATATTGCTTATTAGCTTTAATATATATATATAAATAATAATGGGAATAAAAGTACTGTTTATATATCCGAACACTTATGGCATGAATATGTTGCCACCTGCCATAGCTCTGTTTTCATCCTTATTGAAAAATGAAGGACATGAGGTTGAGATCTTTGATACTACTTATTACAATCTTGATTACGGAATAGACTCGGATGGTAGTAAAGTAGATAAACTTAATGTTGTCCCATACAGCATGGAAGAGAAAGGAATAAAAAGAAAAGAAACAAATTGGAAACAAGATTTAGACGAACTTGTAAAAAAATTTAAGCCAAATTTATTAGCTATATCTTCAACTGAAGATATGTGGGAACTTGGAATGCAAATACTTTCTCATTTAGAAGAATATAAAATTAAAAATAATATTCCTGTTATCGCTGGTGGAGTTTTTGCAACATTTGCACCTGATATTTGTATAAAAAATAAATTGGTAGATATTGTATGTGTTGGAGAGGGAGAAAATGCCTTATTAGATTTATGTAAAAAAATCCAAAATAAAGAGACTTATGACAACCTTACAAATTGCTGGGTAAAAGCAAAGAGTCCTGAATACTTAAAAAGTGACACTCAAATAATTAAAAATGGAATTTCTAGTCCTGTAGATATAAATGAAAACCCAAAGATAGATATATCATTGTTTGAAGAAAATAGATTGTACAGACCAATGTCTGGTCAAGTTTACAAGATGATACCAATAGAAACAATTAGAGGATGTCCGTTTACATGCCGATTTTGTAATTCTCCTGATCAAATGAAATTTTATAAAAATCATGGATCTAATTTTTATAGAAAAAAAAAAATGGAATTAGTTTATGAAGAATTAAAACATTTTAAAGAAAAACATAAAGTAGAATATAATTATTTTTGGGCAGATACATTTTTAGGAATGAGCAAAAAAGAATTAGATCAATTTGTTGAAATGTATGCTGATATTAAGTTGCCATTTTGGATGCAAACAAGACCGGAAACTATTGATGATTATAACATGAAAAAACTTAAATCAGTTGGTTTACATAGAATTTCATTTGGAGTTGAACATGGAAATGAAGAATTTAGAAAAAAAATATTAGATAGAAGATGGAAAAATAAAGATATAATTGAAAAATTAAAAATACCTAAAAAATACGACATACAGTTTAGTGTAAATAATATTACTGGTTTCCCAACCGAAACAAAAAAACTTGCATTTGACACAATAGAACTAAATAGACAAATTATGGCAGATAACCATAATATTTATTCTTTTGTCCCCTTTCATGGAACGCCTCTAAGAAAAATGTGTGAAGACTTAGGTTTAATTGATCATGATACAATCACCAAATGCATTACATCTGAAACTCAATTATATATGGAGCAGTATCCACCTGAAGAAATTGAAGCAATAAAAAAATGTTTTGTACTATATGTAAAATTTCCAAAAAATAGATGGAGAGAAATAGAAAGAGCAGAAAAAAATGATGAAGAAGGAAATAATATTTATAAAAAACTCAAGGAGGAATACTATGAAAAATATATGCCTGCTCCAGATGCAGATCCTCATGGAACAACACCGCACAATAAAAATATAAAGGAAAATGCATATTGTATCCCAACAAATAAAGAAAATGAAAACTTATCAATAAACTTGGACGATAAGCTTAGATTGACTGACGATATAACTTAAAATTAGATTTATAACTAAATATTTTTATTTAAAATTTTTTCTAAACTTAAAAATTTATATAAAGTTTCAATAATAACCGAAAAAATTAAAGTAGATAAAACAGAATATCCAAAAAATGGTATGGCAAGTATATAGCAGGTTAAAAATCCGCTTAAATCATATCCATATGACCCACCCAACCAAACACCAAAATTGCTTACTAAGAAAAATATTACAGCACCAATAAAAGCTCCAAAAATTCTAAATATTATTGATTTGTTAAAATATTTAGAAATTAAACCAATTAAAATGATACTTCCAGATGTAAACAACATTGTTGAATGAAATCCTATAATTAAGTCTGTAAAAAATAATGCAAAGACAACTACAGGAATATATCTA
>MDTG01058141.1_pt1 | contig 16539 bp, 16 predicted proteins | sample 811421 | NCBI WGS metagenome assembly MDTG01 (sample SAMN05326645, study PRJNA326480) | marine metagenome | isolation source: seawater | place: Pacific Ocean: South East | collected 2011
TCGATCACGTTGCAGCCCAGCGCCTCGGCCTGCTCAAGCCGCTCCTCGTTCATGTCCATGACGACGATGCATGCGGGATCGGTGCCACGCTCGATCAGTTCGCCAACGGCCTCCGCGCCGGAGACGCCGAACCCGAGGACGACGACGTGGTCGGAAAGCTGGTCCTGGATACGGGCCATGCGGAATTTCTCCCAGCTGCGCTTGATGAGGAAGTTGTAGGCGGTGCCGACAAAGATGAACAGGACGGCGAAGCGGACCGGCGTCACGATCAGTGCCTCGACGAGGCGAGCCTTGTCGCTGATCGGGGCGATGTCGCCGAAGCCGGTCGTGGTGATCGAAATCATTGTGAAATAGATCACATCGAGGAAACTGACATGACCATCGAGGTTATCGACCAGCCCTTCGCGATCCCACCAGTGGATCATGACCACCACGAAGATCAGGAACACGGCCAGCCCGAGACGAATGAACAGGTCGCCCCAGACAGGTATGTTCACCGCACGGCGCAGAGGTGCAAAGCGGCGTTTGCCAACCCTTTGCAGATCCCTGTTGTGCGAGCGTGACATGCCTCAGGCGAACCTGTCGGCCAGATTGGAGATCGCTGAATGATGGGTCAGGTCAAGTTGAAGCGGCGTGACGGCGATGTAGCCGTCCTCGACAGCTTCCAGATCGGTACCGTGATCCAGCGTGTGCTCTGAATCCTGCAGTCCGAACCAGTAATACTTGCGGCCACGAGGATCGGTCCCTTCGGCCAGGGAGCCGCGCTCATAATCGTGGAAGCCCTGCCGCACCACGCGGATACCTTTGACGTTGTCGGCGGCCAGTGCGGGGAAATTCACGTTGACGAGGGTGCGCCTGGCCATCTGCACATCGATCAGCGGGGCAAGCACCTTGGCGCCCCAATGCCTCGCAGCGTCAAACCCGAAATTCGTATCGCGGTAAGCCTGGCTGAGGCCGATGGCAGGAATACCAGCCAGCGCGGCTTCCATCGCGGCGGAGATGGTGCCGGAATAGGTTATGTCGTCGCCAAGGTTCTCGCCAGCATTCACTCCGGACAGGACGAGATCAGGCTTGCGCTCCGCAAACAGCTTGCGCAGGGCGAGGTTCACCGAGTCTGTGGGTGTGCCCGTAACGCTGAAGCGCCTCTCTCCATGTTCGCGAAGGCGCACGGGGTGGTGGAGAGTAAGCGAATGCCCTGCGCCCGATTGTTCCTCCGCCGGGGCGCAGACCCACACATCGTCAGAAAGCTCTCTTGCAATCTCCTCCAGCACGGTGAGGCCTGGGGCGTGAATGCCATCGTCGTTGGTCAGAAGAATGCGCATGAATCAGGCGGGTACCAGTTTTTCAAGCCCGCCCATATAGGGTTTGAGCACATCAGGCACGGCCACGCTGCCATCTTCCTGCTGGTAGTTTTCCAGAACGGCCACCAGCGTGCGCCCCACGGCAAGACCCGAACCGTTCAGCGTGTGGACGAATTCGGTCTTCTTCGCCCCATCCTCCGGGCGATAGCGGGCGTTCATGCGCCGCGCCTGAAAATCGCCGCACCAGCTGATCGAGCTGATCTCGCGGTAGGCATCCTGCCCCGGCAGCCACACTTCCAGGTCAAACGTTTTGCGGGCGCCAAAGCCCATATCGCCGGTGCACAGGAGCATCTTGCGATGCGGCAGCTCCAGCGCGTGCAGGATGCTTTCCGCATTGGCGATCATATGTTCGTGTTCTGCATGGGCGTCCTCAGGGCGGCAGATGGACACCAGTTCCACCTTGTCGAACTGGTGCTGCCGGATGAAACCGCGCGTATCCTTGCCCGCCGCGCCCGCCTCGCTGCGGAAGCAGGGGGTGAGTGCGGTGAGACGGATCGGCGAAGAGAGATCGTCGATGATCTGTTCGCGCACCGAGTTGGTGAGTGAAACTTCGGCGGTGGGGATCAGCCATCGGCCGTCGGTGGTCTGGAACAGGTCTTCCGAAAACTTGGGCAATTGCCCGGTGCCGAATACGGCTTCATCACGCACCAGCAGCGGCGGGGCACATTCGGTGTAGCCGTTTTCGCCCGCCTGCCTGTCCAGCATGAACTGCGCAATGGCGCGGTTGAGCCGGGCCATCTGGCCGCGCAGAAAAGTGAAACGTGCGCCGCTCATCGTCACGGCAGTCTCGAAATCCATTCCGAGCGACGGGCCCATATCCGCGTGTTCCTGCGGCGTGAAGTGGAATGTTCGCGGCACGGACCAGCGGCTGACTTCTACGTTGTCATCCTCGTCCGCGCCTTCGGGCACGCCATCGGCGGGCAGGTTGGGGATGGCGGCCAGCGCATCGGTCAGCGCCTTCGATTTTGCTCGCTCTTCCTCTTCCAGTTGCGGCATCGACTGCTTGAGTTGCGCCACTTCCTCTTTCAGCGCTTCAGCCTTTGCCTTGTCGCCCTGGCCCATGGCCTGACCGATCGCTTTCGAGGCTTCGTTGCGGCGGCTCTGAATTTCTTGCAGCCGGGTGGTCAGCGCGCGGCGCTCCTCATCCAGCTTCAGCAGACTGGCGGCGACAGGCTCCACGCCGCGCATTGCGAGCGCAGCGTCGAAGGCTTCCGGATTCTCTCGGATCATTCGAAGGTCATGCATGGGCGCGGGCTATGCATCGCCAGCTTGCCGCTTGTCCAGCACTGACGCAGCGGTTAGCCCGCTCGATCATAGCCGAAGGGAACTTTCCGCGCCCTTCGGCGCTGGAACATTCATATCACGGGCAGACCGACAAGGGCCTGAATTGCTGGACAAGACCATAAAGAAGCCCCCGCAACCCACCCGTTTCGTGGACATCGTGCAGGGGCTAACGCGCCTCGCCATGAGAACCGGGCTGATGCGGCCTGCCACTTTCGACATGCAAACCATCACGGATAGAGCCGCGAAGGTCGCTGGTTCGGAAGATTTCGGAAACCTCTGGTTTCAGCAACCACTGGGTGTCCTGTTGCAGTCATTGGAAGCCGAGGCGCACTTGCATGAAGCCGGTGCATGGGTAGCGATGAAGCAGTGCGAAAAGGTGCTGGTGGATCGCTTGCGCGCCCAGGAGTGGTTTGCTCGCCATCCGGAAATCCTTGCTCGTCCTTTGCGCAATCCGGTTTTCGTGGTTGGTCCCATGCGATCGGGGACGACACGGCTGCACCGTTTGCTGTCGGCAGATCAGCGATTTGCCCACATGCGCAGTTTTGAAACGATCACGCCCGTACCGTATCCCGGCTTTACGCAGGGCAGTCACGATCGCCGCATTACGATTGCGCGCCGCGCGCGCAAGGTGGCGGAACTGGCCAATCCCAACACTCTCTCCATCCATCCCACCGGGCCGCTGCAGCCGGAGGAAGAATTGGGCCTGTTCGTCAATTCATTCTGGGGAATGAAGCATGAGGCTCAGTGGTATGTCCCCAGCTATGGCCGCTGGTGCGAGCGGCAGGACGCAACGCCAGCCTACGAACAGATGGCGCGCTTGCTGCGCCTGATAGGGTGGTCGCAGCAGGCCAGTTCGCTCAAGCCGTGGGTCTTGAAAACGCCGCAACACATGCTCGATCTCGGTGCCTTGCTAAATGTGTTCCCCGATGCGCGTTTCATCTTCACGCATCGCGATCCCTTGCGCGTTGTCGCCAGCTCGGCCTCGCTCGCATGGAACCAGACCTGCATTTATTCTGACCATGCGGACCCGCGTGAAGTGGGCCGGGAATGGCTGCGCAAAACGCGATTGCAGGTTGAGCGTATGGAGGAAGGACGCAAGGCCATTGCGCCCGATCGCATGATTGATGTGCAGTACGAGGATGTCGATGCCGACTGGCGCACCGCCATGGAGCGTATCTATCGCTTCCTCGAACTCGACATCGCGCCCGCCTGGCCGGCGATGGAAGCCTATCACCACGAAGCCGAGGCTCTGAGCCACCGCCCACACCGCTATAGCCTGACCGAATTCGGATTGTCGGAAGGCCAGGTTATGGAAGAACTGGGAGATTACGCCCGCAAGTTCGACGTAACGCCGGGAACCCGTTCTGTAGCGCGCTGAATTCTGAAAACAATGGTGGGCGCGGCAAGGATTGAACTTGCGACCCCACCCGTGTGAAGGGTGTGCTCTACCACTGAGCTACGCGCCCGTCGATTCACGACAGGGGCGCGCCTTTGCCAGTTTCATTGGGCCAAGACAAGGCCTGTTTGCGCCTTCGCGCAAGCGGACTTCAATCGATGCCCAGCCGCGTGAGCAAGGCAAGCCATGAAGCGGGCGAAGCCTTGCCTGACGTGCCCCGCGTTGTGGCAGGGATGGCTACGCACTCCAGGCATCGGGCCTGCACACCCTCGGTAGCCAGGAAGCGGTCAAGTCCGTCGATCACCTGGCCAAGTCGCACAGCTTCCCGCCGGGCGAAAATCGAGGCCACATCGCGGGCACCCTCTTCCTGCATCTCGCTACCGCTCATCAGCAATTGCGCCAGCAGGGTGTCGTACCGGGCCTCGTCCTCGCCAAGATACCGGACCTCGTATGACCCTTCGTCCAGATTGGCGCGTCCCGCGGCCCAGGCGAGTGCCGTATCGATATCGCCAAACTGGTCTACCAGTCCCAGTTGCCGAGCCGCACCGCCATCCCAGACACGTCCTTGCCCCAGCTCGTCGGCGCGCTCGGGTGTGATGCCGCGGGCTTCGGCCACAAGAGCGAGGAAGCGGGCATAGAAATTCTCTGTCGATGCTTGCAGCACCGAATCCACTTCCGGCGTGAAACCGGCGAGCACATCCGGTTGTCCCGACAGGCCTGTGGTGCGCACACCATCGGTTGTGACGCCATATTCCGACAACAATTCCTCAAAACTGGGGACGACGAGGAATACGCCAATCGAACCCGTAAGGGTTTCAGGTTCGGCAAAAATGCGTTCGGCAGACGTTGCGATCCAGTATCCGCCACTGGCCGCATAGTTGCCCATGGAAACCGCCACGGGCGTACCCGCCTCGCGGTGGCGCATGACCGCGCGGCGAATGGTTTCAGACCCCGTGACAGTCCCCCCGGGTGAATTGATCCGCACCACCAGCGCATCGAGATCGTCGTCCAGCGCATCGTCGAGCAGGCGGGCAATTCGGGTTGCGCCGGCCGACCCGGGCCCGGCCTCGCCATCGCTGATCTCGCCATCTATCGTGACCACGGCGATGCGTCCGTCGTTGCCGTAATCGAGATTGCGCTGCACCTCAGCCAGCCACGGATCGTACTTCGTGCTGGCGAATGAACCCGGTTCGCTCGACCACTGATCCTCGCCCACCTGCGTAGCGATGCGCTCTCCCCATTCCACCCGCGTACCGATACGGTCTGCCAGCCCCGCGGCCAGCGCCGCCTGGGCCGGATCGTTGTTGGAGGCCGCAAGCCAGCCGGCAACGTCGGTGGTGACCAGATCGATGTCGGCCTGCGGCCGGGCAGTGGTGACATTGGCGCGCCATTCCTGCCAAAGCGTGGCGAGCACCTGGGTCAGGTTTTCACGGCTTTCGGGCGACATGCCCGAATCCGTCCATGGCTCAACTGCGCTCTTGTAAGTGCCTACGCGATAGACATTGGCGGTGATATTGAAACGTTCCAGCGCCTGACCGTAGTAAGGGCTTTCTCCGCCTGGCCCCAGAATACCAACGCCGCCAAGCGGGTCGACCCAGATCTCGTCCGCGTGGGCCGCAAGCAGCATCGCATCGTCGCTGTAGGCATAGGCGTAAGCGTAGATCGGCTTGTTGGCGGCGCTGAACCTGTCCAGCGCGCCGGAAATCTCGCTCATGTGAACGGCGCCCCCGCCAAGGAAGCCCGACAGATCGAGCGCAATGGCTTCTATCCGCTCATCGGCCGCCGCCTCGTCAATTGCTCGCACAAGATCGCGGACTGCATATTCGCGCATTGGGATGGATTGCGACAAGATTGCCTGCAGCGGATCGAGCGGTGCAACCTCTTCCACCACTGCGCCATTGATATCCAGCAGAAGCGCGCCATCGCGCACCATGCCGGGATTCGGCCGCGAACTCAGCACTGCAAACAGCGCCGCGAAGAACAGCAAAAGGAAGATCAGCGCCAGCGCGTCCTTGATGCCGACCAGCAGCCGCCAGACCTTGCCTGCAAATGCCATGAATTCGCAATCCCTTCTTCACAGATTTCGAACCTCATCTAGGGATGCTTTAGGCTGAGGACCAGAGATAAGAGCTTGAGCAGCCGACGACCCTCGATTAAGGGCGTTGCTTTAATGACATCGCCGCAAAACGCCTCCACCGGCAGCCGCTTTCCCAAAGGCGGACGTGCCTTCCCGCATCGCGACCTGATTGGCATTTCGTCGCTGGAACGGCACGAAATTCTCTACTTGCTGGCAGAGGCCGAGCAGTACGTCGCTTTCAACCGGCAGGCGGCCAAGCATTCCGAACAGCTTTCCGGGCTGACCATCATCAACGCCTTCTTCGAAAATTCCACGCGCACACTGCTGTCGTTCGAGATTGCAGGCAAGCGGCTCGGGGCAGACGTGGTCAACATGTTCGCCGCGCAGTCGAGCGTGAAGAAAGGCGAAACTCTGATCGATACCGCCGTCACGCTCAATGCCATGCGCGCAGATGCCATCGTGATCCGCCATGGCAGCAGTGGCGCCGTTGGCCTGATTGCCAGCAAGGTGGACTGCCCGGTACTGAACGCGGGCGACGGCCAGCACGAACATCCCACGCAGGCGCTGCTGGATGCGCTGGCGCTGCGTCACAAAATGCGCGAGCGCGGCCACGATGCCGAGGATTTTACCGGCCTGACAGTGACGATCTGCGGCGATATTCTGCACAGCCGGGTTGCCCGCTCCAATATCCTGAGCTTGCAGGCTTTGGGCGCCAGCGTGCGTCTGTGTGCGCCGCCCGCGCTGATGCCGGCCGGGATTGAGCGGCTGGGGGCGCAGCCATTCCATGATTTCGATGCCGCGCTGAAGGGGGCCGACGTGGTGATGATGCTGCGCCTGCAGAACGAACGGATGGACGGCCAGTTCATTCCTTCCCCGCGCGAGTATCGCCACCTTTACGGACTGACGCCGGAGCGTCTGGCGCTGGCTAGGGACGAGGCCATCGTCATGCATCCCGGTCCGATGAACCGAGGGGTGGAGATCGACAGTTCGGTGGCCGATATGGATGGGCGATCCATCATCACCAGCCAGGTGGAGATGGGTGTGGCAATTCGCATGGCGTGTCTCGACGTGCTGACGCGCAAGGCGCGCGGTGTGCCCGGTTGGGGTGAAGGAGAGTGGGTATGAAGCAAACTCGGCCTCTCTCTATCATCAACGGTACTCTGGTAACGTCGCAAGGACTGGAAAAAGCCACTTTGCGGTGTGTCGAAGGTCTGATCGCCGGCGGCGAGGTGCAGGATGCCGACGAAGTCGTCGATGCGGCTGGTAAGCTGGTCGTGCCCGGACTGGTGGACCTCGGCGTGTTCGCGATCGACAAGCCCGCATTCCATTTTGGTGGAATCACCCGCGCTGCGCTGATGCCGGATATTTCCCCGCCGCTGGATTATCCCGCGCGTGTGCGCTTCATGGCGCAGAGCGGCAAGCCCGACCTGTGGGTGCATCCCCTGGCGGCCGCGACGCAGGGTTTGGCGGGAGATCAGCTGGCCGAAATTGCCATGATGCGAGATGCTGGCGCAAGGGCAATCGCCACCGGGCGCGCATGGATTGGCGATAGCGGGGTAATGTTGCGGCTGCTGCAATATGCAGCGATGCTCGACATGGTGGTTGTAACCCATGCCGAGGATGGTGGAATAGCTGGAAAGGCGGCCGCGACGGCTGGCGAAATGGCTACTCGGCTGGGTATTCCCAGTGCGCCCAAAGAGGCGGAAACGTTGGCACTTGCCCGCGATATCGCGCTGGCCGAGATGAGTGGGGCGCGTGTGCATGCACGGCAAGTTACCACGCGGGCCGGTTTGGATCTGGTGCGAAGCGCAAAAGCACGCGGAGTGAATATCACTGCCGGGGTGACGCCCGCACACTTCATGCTGTCAGACCTTGCCATGGGCGACTATCGCACCTTCACCCGCCTTTCCCCGCCCTTGCGCGAGGAGGATGATCGGCAGGCGGTAGTGGAGGCAATCGGCGATGGCACGATTGACGTAATCTCCAGCGGCCACGATCCGCGCGGGCCGGAGGACAAGAACCTGCCATTTGCCGATGCCGCGCCGGGGATGGCCGGGGCTGAAACGCTACTCGCGATGACGCTGACGCTAGTTCGCGACGGTGTGATCGACATGCCGCGTGCGTTCGATTTGCTTGCGCGCAATCCCGCGCGTCTGTTGGGCGTGGCGGCAGGTTCGCTGGAGGAGCGGCACGAGGCGGACATCGCCTTGCTCGATCCCGAAGCGCCATGGATAGTGGATTCCCGCGAAATGGCCGCTGCGGCTGGCAATACGCCATTCGATCGTCAGCCGGTGCAGGGCCGGGTGACGGCTCTCTGGAAAGGCGGAGTGTCCATTGAACTTTGATTTCTCCGGTAAGCGTGCGCTCGTTACGGGCGCTGCCTCCGGCATAGGCGCAGCCGTGGCGAAGGCTCTGGCCCGGGCCGGTGCGGAGCATCTCGTGCTGATCGATCTCGAACCCCAATCCCTTACCGCTTTAGACCTGTCTTGCGAGACAACGCGCTGCGCCGGGAATGTATCTGACGAAGCCCTTTGGAACCGCGTCGAGAATGAATGCGGTCCACTTGACGCGGCCTTTCTGAATGCCGGAATTGCAGGAGAGGGCGGCGCGTTTCACGAACTTTCCCTGGCGGAGTGGCGGCGAGTGATGGAAGTCAATCTCGACGGAACATTCCTGTCGCTACGCGCTGCCATGCGGCTGGCGCGCGACGATGCCGCGATTGTTCTCACCGCATCCTCCGCCGGAGTGAAGGCCGAGGCGGGGATCGGGCCTTACGGGACATCGAAAGCTGGCATTGTGCACATGGCGAAAATCGCCGCGAAGGAAGGTGCGCCGCGGCGTATTCGGGTGAATGCCATTGCGCCGGGCGGGGTGGATACTGCGCTGTGGGACGGCATGGCATTCTTCGAAGACCTGAAGGCCGAACATCAGGGCGACCGGGCGAAAGCGTTGAAGGCCATGGCGCAAGGTATGACACCCATGGGGCGGTTCGAGACGGCTGGGGAAATTGCGGGACAGGTGTTGTTCCTTCTTTCCGGGGCATCGGGCACCATCACGGGCACCACTCTCGTCAGTGACGGCGGCTATTCGCTGTGAGCAATGAAAAACCCCTCCTCGCATGTGGCGGAGAGGGGTTTTTGAAATCTTCCTGGAAGAAGAAGTTATCGACGGGCGAGCATCACGCCGCCACGGTCCACCGCACCGGGCAGAGGGCTGTTGGAGGCCCAGGTAATGCAGCCTTCGCCCGCAGATGAATTGTTCACATTGCTGCACATCGAACGGCTTGAGGCGACGTTGAAGCCGCCTGCCGACACGCGCCAGTAACGCTTTCCGCGAACCACTGCCTCGGTAATGACCATTTCGTGGTTGGCCAGTTCCGGATGGCGGCTGACATAGATGCCCCAGGCCCGGCGTGCTCCCTGTTCGCTGGAGAAGCTGCCGAGCTGCACGAGGTGCGTCGCATCGGCGACAGGGCCGCTTGACGGCACGCTGGAGCGGGCAAGGGCTGGAGTGGGCGCGACGCTGGCGCTTGCAACCCAGCTACGCCGCGGGACAGCTGTCGCTGCTGCGGGTGCAACGGGTGCGGGCCGTTGGCGCGCCGGAGCGTCTTGCACCAGCGGCGAGCTGACAAGAGCCATTGTGTCAGTCGTGACCGGAGCCAGAGCAAGCGCTTCGGGTGTGGGCGCAGCAAAGTTCTCGGCGAAATTCACCGGCGGTGCGGCGTCGGCCTGATAGGTGTCGAGACCGATATCAGGAGCCGATCTGGCAGGGTCCGGGGCCGCAGTCGGCGTATCAAGTGCCGCAAGTTCGCCACTCGCAGCCGGTGATTGCGCGCTGGCCTGGGCAGCAAGCTGTTCCATGCCATCGTTGTAGTTCAGTGCCAGATGAACCGGCTGACCGAGGTCACGCACACCTGCGGGGACGCCCAGAAGCCCGGCAACGCGGTACTGATAGGCTTCGGCATGGGTCATCTGCGCCCATTCCTGCATGCGCGCACCCACCTGATCGGCAGGAACGTCCTGCTCTACCATCATGCGGGCTTCGCGCCAGCGACCGGCTACCGCGAAGGCATAGGCAAGATTCTGGCGAACCTTGACCGTGTTCTGGCCCTGGCGCACGGCGTTGGTGAGTATGTGGATTCCGCGTTCCGGCTGACCCGCCAGCGCGTAGGCCAAGCCAAGATCGCCAGCAGCGATTTCACCTTCCCAGTCGCGCAGCAGCGAGGATGCTTCATTGAAACGGCCTTCACCGGTAAGGGCGAGAGCCAGGCTCAACGCGGCACGGGGGCTATTGTCGCCCAGCGTCATCGCATCCTGGAAGGTGGTGGATGCGGAGGCGAAGCGGCCTTCCTGCAAGTAAGCATTGCCCAGCGTCAGGCGATGCTGGGCATTGTGCGGCTCTGCCGTAACAGCAAGCTCCGCATGCTGGATCGCTTCGCTGGTGCGACCGCGCTCCATGGCATGGTGCGCATCGGAAGCGGCGACTTCGGCACGAGGTGTGCTGGTGGCGTTACAGCCCGTCAGCAGGACAGCGGCCATGGCGGTCGAAATGCCGAGACCGATCATCGGGTTGCGGTTGTCCTTGCCGTTCATCGGATTGTTCCCCTTCAAGCCTTGCTTTTGTTGCCGGCGACATGCGCGGCGATGGAGTCGAGTTCGGGAATGTCGGACAAGAAGCGGTCAAGCGCTTCGGTCACCAGTTCCTGCGCGCTGCAATCCTGCATCGTGCTGGCGAGTCGCAGCTTCAGATGACGTTCGACATCGAGCCGCAGCGTAAATGCGGCGCGGCGGCCCTGTTCGACAGCCTTGCGACGCGCCTTGGCAGGCTTTGCCACGCGCGGGCTGTCCTTGTCGTTGGCGATGTGCAGGGGAACGACGGAATCATCGAAGCCCATATCGTTCCAGCCAAGAGCCGACTGGCTTTCTGCCAGATCGTCGAAATCGTCGCCAAGTGCGGCAACACGGTCATTCTGCGTGAGTTGCACACGCATGGCCGGTTTTGCGGTGCCCTTGCGCGCCAGCAGCATGGGGCCAAGCGATGCGAAAGAATTGCTCTCTGTCATAGCGCGCCCCATCACTGTGCAACGCGGCGGCCGAAGCCTCCGCCCTGCGCGCGGGCGGCGCCATTGGCCTGACCGGCCTTGCTACCCGGAGTTGCGAAAACGGTGCGACGGAAATTCTTTTCAAGACGATCTGCGACGTAGTGCCACAGCGCGGTGACTTCCTGCGCGCTGCGACCCTCGGGATCGACTTCCATCACCGTGCGACCGTCGATCATGGAAGCGGCGAAATCAGTGCGGTGATGAATGGTGATCGGAGCCACCGTGCCGTGCTGCGACAGCGCGACAGCGGCCTCCGAAGTGATCTTCGCCTTCGGCGTTGCCGCATTGACTACGAAGATCAGCGGCTTGCCGGCGCGTTCGCACAGGTCAACCGTGGCGCCGACAGCACGCAAATCATGTGGGCTGGGGCGGGTTGGTACGACCATCAGTTCCGCAACCGAAATTACGGACTGGATGGCCATGGTGATCGCAGGCGGTGTGTCGATCACAGCCAGTTTGAAACCCTGCTGACGCAGGATCGCAAGGTCATTTGCCAGCCGGGCAACGGTGGTCTGGGCGAAAGCGGGATATTCCGCCTCACGCTCGTTCCACCAGTCGGCGAGCGATCCCTGCGGATCGATGTCGATAAGCACTACCGGGCCAGCGCCAGCGCGCTGCGCCTGGACAGCGAGGTGTCCGGATAGAGTGGTCTTACCAGAGCCACCCTTCTGCGATGCCAAAGCCAAAACGCGCAACGCGATTCCCCCTAGAACAAGCGACCCGACCAAGTCTCAATCACGGGCCTTCGCCTAAGGACTTCGCAGACTACCCTTTATTTTGAGTTAATTTGCCCAAACCTCCCGTCAGGTTTTTTGCCTTTGGCCGACAGTGGGCAGGAGTGGGAACAGTTTCGCAGCGCGGGTGGGACCGCTCCGATAAAGGCGATGGATAAACGCTTTGCTAATGGCTTGTTTACTATGGCATCGTGCATCACGCCTGCACGAGGACGCGAGATTGACTATGGCAGACCGCAAATTTTCCGTTTTCTCCAAAGCAGCTGGCACGCTGGCCTTGCTGGCGCTTTCCGCGCCGCTGGGCGCAACAGTGCGCGACGGTGTGGAAGCATGGTCGCGGGGCGACTATGCGGCCGCCGTTGCGGAATGGCAGGGCCCAGCAGAGGCTGGCGATCCCGATGCGATGTTCAATATGGGGCAGGCGTATCGCCTGGGGCGCGGCGTGCCGACCGATATGGAGCGGGCCGAACAGCTTTATCGCTTAGCGGCGCAAGCCGGACATGTGCAAGCGGCCGATACCTATGGTCTGATGCTGTTCCAGAGCGGGCGCCGCGAAGAAGCGTTGCCTTATGTGCAGGCTGCCGCCACGCGCGGCGATCCGCGTGCGCAGTATCTGATCGGCATAGCACATTTCAACGGTGATTTGCTGGAGCGTGACTGGGTACGCGCCTATGCCTTCCTCACTCTCGCCAATTCCGCTGGCCTGCCACAGGCGGCTCCGGCGATAGAGCAAATGGATGGATTTATTCCGCTGGAGCAGCGTCAGAGCGCGGCTTCGCTTGCGCGGCTGCTCGAACTGGAAGCGGAGCAGGCGCGTTCGGTGCAGCTTACCGCAGCTGACCTTGCGGGAACTACGGCCTCTGCGCCGCCGCCTTCCGGACTGGAAGCGAACGAGATGTCGCGTGCGCCACGTCCCATGTCGTCTGTTACAGTATCGCCTTCAGTCGCCGCGGCACGCGATGCCGTCGAACAGGCGCGTTCGGCGACTGGCATGGAGAACCCTGATCAGGCGGGGGCAAGTTACGCGCTGCCTGCACGGCCCGCTGCGCGCCCCGCGGCACCACCTGCTGAGGAGCTTACGCGTGCGGTCCGGGCAGCCGCCCCCACACCGCCGCAACCAGCCGCGCGAACTGATGGGCGCTGGCGCGTGCAGCTTGGGGCCTTTGGCGTGGCAGCCAATGCCGAGCGTTTGTGGAACAGGGTGTCTGGCCGCTCCGAAATCGCCGGACGCGAGCGGCTGTTCCTGTCACGCGGCCGGGTGACGGTGGTTCAGGCTGGCGGTTATGCTTCCCGCGAAGAGGCACAGGCGGCCTGTTCCAGCCTCCAAAGAGCCGGATACGACTGCCTGGTAACAAGCGACTAGTTTCAGGCGAGACTTCGCTTTGCAAATCGTCCTGCCGCCTGCATAACACCTGCGGGACGGAATTCAGGGGGAAGCGAAATGGCTGAGGAATTTGCTACGCCGGATGGTGCGCAGGCGGCCGTCGGTCCTGCCAAGTCGGGCGAGCGCATCGCTAGTCTCGATTTCATTCGTGGAATCGCGGTGCTTGGCATTCTGGCGGCGAATATCGTCGCTTTCGGTCAGCCGTGGAGCGCCTATGCCTGGCCCGATGGCTTTCTGACAGGGCATGATGCGACCGACGACTGGCTGTGGGTGGTGCAGTTCGTGCTGATTGACGGGAAAATGCGCGGCCTGTTCACACTGCTGTTTGGCGCCGGAATGGTGCTGTTCATGGAAAAGGCTTGGGAGCGCGGGGCGACACGCGCGTTGCTGGCGCGAAGGCTGGTCTTCCTGTTGCTGTTCGGTCTGGTCCATTTCTTTCTGATCTGGCGCGGGGATATCCTCGTACTCTATTCCCTAGCCGGTTTTGCCGCGATGCTTTTCCTGCGATTGAGTGCAGGCAAGCTGCTGACACTGGGGCTGATCGGCACTGTGGTGGGTGCGTTGATCCTGTCCGTCACCATCGGTTCTGCCTACTTCATCGCAGAGACTTCTATGGGTCAGGGAGAGGAAATGGCCGAAGCCCGCTGCTCCATCGCCGAAGGGATGCAGGAGGTGCTTGAAGACGGGGAGGCAGAAATCCCGATCATGACCGAAGGCTCATACGCGGATTACGTTGCACACGGATTTGCCGAGCATGCGACCGATCCGCTCAATGCGCTATTCCTGCTGGTGTGCGAGACTGTGCCGTTGATGGTGATTGGCATGGCATTCTATCGCTACGGCTTTTTCGGGCGCGAAGTGGCTAGCGGCAAACGTCGTGCGTGGGGGTGGGGATTGCTGCTGACAGGCGGTGCCCTGTCTCTCTGGCTGGCGCTGTGGGTGAAGGCCGACGGCTTTACCTACTGGGGCACTCAGGCATCGATGATGGCTTTCTCCATGCTGCCCCGCGTGGCGATGACAATGGGCCTTGCACTGCTGCTGGCCCTTTATGCCAATACCGCAAGCGGCTGGCTGGCGGAGCGGCTTTCTGCGGCGGGCCGCGCGGCATTTACCAACTACATCGGAACATCGGTGCTGATGATGCTGATTTTCTACCCCTGGGCCGGTGGTCTGTGGGGCGAACTGACAAGGCCGGAACTGTATCTGGTGGTTGCGCTGGGCTGGGCAGTGATGCTTGGCTGGTCAAAACCCTGGCTGGCAAGGTTCCGCTACGGCCCACTGGAATGGCTCTGGCGTTGCCTCACGTACGGCCGGCTGTTTCCACTGCGAAAATAACGCATGAAACCATCTTGAGAATTGTTCGCAAATAGGTTGCTAATGCAATCCATTCGCATTAGCTATGCAGTATAACGCAAAGAGATTCGTACCTGCATGTATACCTGTATCTGCAACGCCATCCGTGAAGATGATCTGCGCAAGGCTGCGCGGCAGCATCGTGGCGGTGCCGAATCGGTCTATTCCAGGCTGGGCAAGCGCCCCAATTGCGGGCATTGTCTGGAAGAGGCGGAAGGTGTGATCGCGGAGGAGCGTGAGCGTCTGGCCTGTCCTCTGGCTGCTGCCTGAGCTTTCCTGATTTGCATTCGCAATAGCGCAGTTTTCTGCCGTTATTCAGCGCGTCCGGTCCCGCTTTCGCTTGCAATAGATATACAATGCTGCGCAACTGTGACGCAGGGAATTGTCAGGAGACGTGCCGTGAAAGGTGATGCCAAAGTCATTGAATATCTCAACAAGGCTCTCACCAACGAGCTGACGGCAATCAACCAGTATTGGCTTCACTACCGTGTGCTGGACGACTGGGGCGTGCACAAGCTGGCCGAGTACGAGCGGCACGAAAGCATCGATGAGATGAAGCATGCCGATCTGCTGGCAGCGCGTATTCTGTTTCTGAGCGGCCTTCCCAATTTCCAGGCACTACACAAACTCAAGGTTGGCGAGACGGTGGAGGAGATCCTCAAGGCTGATCTTGCCATGGAAGAGGAGGCGATCCCATTGCTGCGCGATGCAATCGAGTATTGCGAAAGCGTGCGCGACTATGTGAGCCGACAACTTTTTGCCGATATTCTCTCCAGCGAGGAAGAGCATGTCGACTTCCTGGAAACCCAGTTTGACATGATAGAGCGCATGGGGCTGCAGAATTATGTACAACTCAACAGCAAGCCCGCTGAGGAAGGCGATGGCTGAACGGGCCTATTTCACCTGCCAATAAGGGGCGCCGCCACGGCCGCGCTTTTCCAAGGTGGCGACGAGCCTGTCGCCATCGCGGATTTGCGCAAGGCCATCTGAAAGGTTGATATCGGCCACCACCAGTGCCGTTGCTATGTCCGGCACATCGAAACTGTGCCGCGCACCGTTGGCACTGGCCTGATAATCAAGCTGCAAACGCTGCATCATCGCAAGTCTCCTCCCGGGCGTCCTCACTCCCTTCCTTTACAACACCACAGAAGAGTGACGGGACCGAGGCAGCACAAACAAGCTGTCGGATTTATGGATCGACTTGTCGCAGATCGCGCCTGATCAACTGCTGGCGCGGTCCTCCTCGCGCTTTCTTGCCAGGATTTTCCGGCTGCGTCTGCGACGCTCCTTCGCAGTCGCGCGCGCCAGGCTTGTTTCGCGAAAGAACAGCAGCAGCGCGCCGGACATCTGTGCCATGGTCGCTACCCACAGCACAGCCACCAGCGTACCAATCCGGGGCTCGATGAAGGCGCTGATGAACAAGACGGCCACGACAACGCAGATCGTCAAGGCAGCGGAAGTGGATAGATTGACAGCTTTCTGAGCGTAGCTCTGTCGCTGGATCAGGGCGGGCAGTTCCTCAACTTCTCTCCCGGCTGTACCGGCTTCCTCCTCCCGCTCGATCAGTTCGATCCTGTCGAACAGCCAGGTGAGGCGCGCGTTCATCACGTTCAGCATTGCGCCTATAGCCGCCAGTAGAAAAACCGGTGCCAGGCTAAGTTGCACGATCTCTTGCACGCGTGCGGTGCTGGAGGTGCGCTCGATCAGTTCGCCGGTGATGGATATCGTATCGAACACCGGCGCCTCAGTCGCGGCCCTGTCCGCCACTGAACTTGCCGCCGCCGCCGCGATTGGAATCATAGGGGTTCTTCGGCGACTTGAGCGTCAGGCGAACCGGCACCGCACCAAA